>Ga0172381_10001365_pt1 | contig 29006 bp, 28 predicted proteins | sample Leawel6488metaG_FD_119754 | JGI IMG/M metagenome (GOLD analysis project Ga0172381, IMG submission 119754) | Leachate microbial communities from a municipal landfill in Southern Ontario, Canada - Leachate well 64-88 metaG | ecosystem: Engineered > Solid waste > Landfill > Unclassified | place... | reverse complement strand
TAAGAGACGAAATGGGTTATCGATGTCTGTGAGTGCCACCCTAGAGCCCGCAGTGAGCGTGTAGTCTTAGTTTGCGTCACGCCTCAAGAACAATATCCAGCCAATAATCCATCCGCCGACTACCCAAGAGAGCACTACGAAAGCTGAGGCAGCATAACTAAGATGAACTGGCTTATCCGCCACGATGTTAGTAAGAGCCGTAAACGGTAGATACGCAGCCTTGTCCTTGAGAACAAGTGAGGCTAGCATCTCTATGGTGCCGGGCATAAACAAATACACCACGATGGTACCAATCTGGTTCCGGATGAGTATTGCAAGTATTAGTCCGATTAGTGTTATGCCAAAAATATAGACGAGGCCACGCCAAAGTAGTTCGCCCCACTGGAAGGATTGTGCTACGAGCTCGTGGTTGCCAATATTCAGACCCAGCATGACCATGAGTACGCTAAAAGCTCCAAGCAACACACTATATACCACAGCATAGCCACATACCGCTAAGGTCTTTGCTAAGAGCAGCTTAGTTCGACTTCGCATAGATGTTAGTGCATAGTAAATGGTGTTATACCGGTATTCGTGTGTCATAAGCAATATGCCAACTATGCCCGCAAACATGCTCAAGTTGTAGACTGTTACTAAGACAGCGTTTTGCAGATAGTGTACGTCTGTAATGTCTTGCCCGGCTTTATACCCGACAACCCAATAATTTATAAAACCCCCTAGGAGTAGTGCCACGAGTAGCATTATGTAGGTTGACCGCACCGTTAGGAGCTTACGAATCTCTGCTTTCATTGCCACAATCATTATTTTGCTCCTTTCGTGGAAAACTCTTCGCTCGCTGCCGTCAATTCCAAAAATGCTTCCTCGAGTGACGCGTTTTGCATACTCAGCTCAAACACTGGTAAGCCAGCGCTGAAAAGGATTTTACCAATCTCTTCAGTTGACATGCCCGTTACTTTGACTCCGTTCTCGAAGTCCACATAGTTAGCCTGCGCTTTCCCAAGTGTTTGATGTAATTTTGTTGTGTCGTCACTACGCACGAAAACGCCGGCATGTGCGCTGCCCGCGATGATGCTATCCACCGAGCCCTGTGCAATGAGCTTGCCTTTGCCGATTACAATAATGTCGTCTGCCATTTGGGACATTTCGCTCAAAAGATGGCTCGAAATGAACACCGCATTGCCCTTGTTTGCATAGTCCTTGATAAACTGCCGCAGCCAGGCGATGCCCTCTGGGTCTAAGCCATTTGCCGGTTCGTCTAGGATAAGGTACCTTGGCTCACCCAGGAGTGCCGCAGCTATACCGAGTCTCTGGCTCATACCCAGGCTGAACTTGCCTGGCCCTTTACGTGCAACGTCTTTAAGCCCAACAATATCGAGTACTTCGTCTACTCGACTAAGTGGTATTCTACCCGCTTCTGCAAGTACGCTCAGGTGATTACGTGCAGTTCTTGTTGGATGAAAGGCCTTCGCCTCAAGCAAGATGCCCGCGAGCTTAGCGGGACTATGGTGCGCATTGAGCGGCTTATCATCGAATAATGTCTGGCCGGTACCTCGGTCGAGACCGAGCATCAGACGCATAGTGGTAGACTTGCCAGCACCGTTTGGGCCTAAAAAGCCAGTCACCCGACCGGTGTTTACGGTAAAACTTAGGTCACTTACGGCCAGCTTCTTTTTATATTTTTTCGTTAGGTTTTGTGCAGTTATCATACAGATAATATACACGTTTTGTGGCTTTGCGGGCAATCTGTTAGCTCAGTTGGGCGACTAGCTCGTCTGTTGTGGTTGCAGCCATGAGCTTTTCACGAAGATCTTTGGCGCCGTCAAAACTCTGAATGTAGATTTTGCAGAATTTGTTGAGCGTTTGCACCGGGCGCTCACCAGCTCGCCACGTGCCAGCAAAGAGTTCAACATGATGACGGTATAGTGCTATGCGCTGTTCTTTGGTATACGTCTCCCAGGGTGACTGTGCAGAGAAGGCAAACGGGTCATGGAACACACCACGGCCAATCATAATGCCATCCAGCTCGTACTTTTTCGCCAGCTCTTCGCCGTGCGCACGGTTCTCGACATCACCATTACCCACTATGAGCGTCCTCGTACCTACCGCGTCACGCATTTCTCGTACGCGGCCAATCAGATTCCAGTCGGCAGGAACCTTGCTCATTTGTTTACGCGTGCGGCCATGCACTGTTAGCATGTCCAAATCGAAGCCAAGCAAAAAGTCGAACCACCCCATGTCTACCTCGGTGAAACCGGTGCGTGTCTTGACGCTTAGGGGCAATCGACCCGCTAGACCTTCCTGTGCAGCGTGAATGATTTGCTCTGCAAGAGGCCAGCTTTCGCGGCAAATAAGGGCAGCGCAGGCGCCATTCTTCACTTCACTTTTGGCCGGACATCCCATGTTTAAATCAACGCCAGCAAAGTTTACGCCGTCGGGCAGACCAAGTTCGCGGGCGAGTGAACCATCGGCAATCTGCGCTGCGACGGCACGGAAATTATCTGGGTTGAGGCCCCACAGCTGTGCTACTACCCTTCCCTCTTTTGCAGCGAAGCGAAGCTTTTTGAGCAAATACGAACGGCCTGGACTCATCAGCCCGTCTACATTCACAAATTCAGTAAAAAATACGTCAGGCGCAGCGATTTCCGCAATCACCTGCCGAAAAACTGTGTCGGTTACGTCGTCCATTGGCGCCAACACGAAAAACGGCTGTTGGCCTGCAATTTTCAACTTCTCATACTCTGACGCCATGCCTACTAGTTTAGACTACCTTGTTCGTCTTCGACGACTTTGGGCGGCATACCTTTTTGCACTCGCACCCAGAAGGTTCGACGTCTAACTTCGTCCTCGCGAGTCCTACGCAGCGAATCTTGCACATCGAGCACGCTCGTGGAAGCCATCCATTCCGCTATGAACTTCGCTACAATTCCCTGTTTTGTATTCGGGAAACTTCCTTCGGTAATCATGCTAGCAACAGCTTCGAAGCGCGTGCCAAGGTTGCGAAGTGGGTCAACTCCCACTGGTGTGCTGCCATGTGCTGTCATATGTCGAATAATGTTCCGCTGAGCAACCGCCAGTATGCCCGTGACTGCCTCTGGGTGCATCGCGGCCACTTCTGCGAGGCTACTCGCACCCGACAGGCCTTGTTCTTGCCCAAGCAACACCTTGCCTCGCAAATCGCTCAAGCCTTTCGTAGCGGTTAGCACACGCAGGCTATCGTCAGCATAATGGTCAACTGATTGGCGGAAACGAAGCTCTCTTTTGTCTGCCTCAGCAGCTGCCTCATCGCGGGTTTTACCCCTGTTCAGCTGTTGCCGTAGGATGCGTTCTCGTTCCGCGATAACGTGCCTATCAATCACATCAGGGCCGCCCTGAATTCGCATGTATTGCTTCATATTTTGAGCAAGAGTGCCTTCACCCTGTGTTTTGAAGGTGAAGCCAGCGCGCTTATCATTCATAACGTCTGTGAGCTTGTCTGCATCATTCTGGGGTATTGCCCACTCTGGTCTTGCTAATGCCGATGATAGTTCAGGGGGGGCGGGCTGCTGCTCTGCCAACCCGGCTCGCATAAGAGCAACACCCTGCCTTAATGCCTCCAGCCCTTCGATAGATAATTCAACTGGGTGTACATTCCAAAATGGGTCAAGGCCACTGTCCCCATCACGAATGCGGCCACGGAAACGAGGCAAAGGCTTTCTGGGTGGACGAATTTTCATTGGTTTTGGGGTCGGGCCTGGGGGATAATCACGATTAGTTCCGCCGCCCCTTTCTATAAGCCATCTTTCTGTTGCGTCTGGCTCTTCGGAAAGTGGTGACGGGCGCGCTGCTGCAGTTTCACCTATCTTGTGGGCTAGTTCGGCGATTTCTTCTGGGGTACGACGACGAGCCGCAGGTGGCATATCAAATAATTCACCCTGCGCTGGGCTAGCATCGTTGGGCTGGTCTGAAGGGTCGGTATTTTTGTGAGAAACCATATATAAACATTAGCACAATTTGGCTAAAAAAGCAATATTTTAGTATGGACTATTCCCAGCGGAAGACACGGAATGCGATGAGATAGACTACGACACACCAGCCAGCGATTAGGCCAAGCTGTGGCAGCAGGTCCAGGAAGCCATAGCCCTCGTTAATTATAAGGCGAGTGGCATCAATGACTGGCGTCAACGGCAGGTAGTACGTAATTCCCTGCAGCCATTCTGGCATGAGATAACGAGGAAAGAAGCTACCCGAGAGGAACATCATAGGAAAAGTAACGATTTGCGCAAGCGGCGCAGCCTGTTTTTCGTTTTTTGCCCAGCCACCGACAGCTAAACCTATTCCGAAGAGCATTGCTGCGCTCAACATAACGAGACCGAGTAAATCTAAGTAGCTGCCCCGCATACTTACATCAAACACAAGCACACCGACAATAAACATACTGGCTATCGACAATACACCGACAAAGACGTTCGAAATAACGTTACCAAGGAAATACTGCCAGACTTTGAGCGTAGTGGTGTGATAACGGCGCAATACGCCTTTCTCTTTAAGCTTTGGGAACACCGCCGTTGGACCAAAGATGCCTAGGCTCAGGAGCGAGAATCCAAGTAGGCCTGCAAAAACGTAGTCAAGCGACGTCAGGCCTAGAGTATCTGTTGACTGGGCAACTGCAACAAACGGCCTATCTGTTGGCACAATCGAGTTATTTATCTCCTCGAACATTGCGTTCAAAACCGATGTTAGCGTCTGCGCAGCTTGCTCACTGTTTTTGTTGTACAAAACCTGCGCCTCGCCTGTGGGGTAACCCTTTTCGCCCACTTGCCCGAACGATTCAGGCAAGATAATGGTTGCGTCTAACTCACCGCGCACCATTTTTTCTTTCGCGTCAGCTAGATTTTTAATATCCGCATCTACTTTGAGGAGCTCGTCGTCCTTGCTCTCCTCTACAAATTGTTGGGCAAACTGCGAATTCGACTCGTTCAAGAGCGCAACATTGAAGCTAACGTTACTATCGCGACCAAAAATGCCGCCAAAAACAAACAAGAACAACAGAGGGAAAACAAAGGTAAAGAAGATGGCTACTTTGTCCCGAAATAGGCGTCGAACATCTATTTTGGCAAAAACTAGTACAGGTAATAGTGCTTTTTTCATGTTTAGTCCCTTAGTGCCTTTCCGGTCAAATCTATAAACACGTCCTCTAGATTAGCCTGTTCCACATGCTGTGCCTTCGTGAAACCCTTTTTTAACAAGTTTTTGATGAGATTCTTTGGCGTATCAAGCGCAATTATCTTGCCTTTGTCCATGACGGCAACCTGGTCACAGAGCAACTCTGCTTCGTCCATATAGTGCGTAGTCATGATAACGGTAACCCCACGGCGCTGAATATCACGTATGAGATCCCACAGGTTACGCCGCGCCTGCGGATCAAGGCCCGTCGTCGGCTCGTCTAGAAAGAACACACGTGGATTGTGTACTAAAGCAGTAGCAATGGAAAAACGCTGGCGTTGGCCTCCAGAGAGCTGTTCAACGTAACTATTTGCTTTGTCCTCGAGTTGGACATCACGCAAGAACTTCATGCCGTCAACCCGCTCGCCGTAAGCTGCTGAGAAAAATTCGAGCAGCTCGGTCAACTTTGTCTTTTCTTCGAACGAAGGTGACTGCGGCTGTACGCCAATGAGTGCTTTGATCTCTTGTGGTTTGGTAGCTATGTCTAGCCCAGCAAGCGTTGCCGTACCCCCATCAATTGAGCGTAGCGTTTCTATCATTTCAAGTGTCGTTGTTTTACCGGCACCGTTTGGACCTAAAATACCGAATATTTCGCCCTCGTTAACCTCAAACGAGATACCATCAACGACGGTTTGGCCATCGTAGATTTTTGTAAGGTCTTTTACGGTAAGGATTGGGTTGGTTTTGTGCATTATTCAACTGTAACATATTTTGCTGTTATGTTTCTGGCAGGCCCAGCGGTAGTATTGGCGACACTAAAAATGTCCAGCACCTAGGGTGCCGGACATTGTAGTTCTATTGCGGAAAAACTAGCCGCGCTTGACGGTCAAGAAACCGTTGCGTGGGTTTTCGTTAACAACAAAACCTGCTGGTAGTTCGCAAGCTTCTGGGCGATCATCCTTAGAGAAGTAGTAAATTGTCTGCTCTTTGCCACCACGAAGTGTAACTAGCTTCGAGTTCAAGTGGTATGTAACACCCTTTGAGTTCTTGTGCGTGTATGCCATATGCGTACGTGCTCCCTCTATAACATTAAGTTAGTACCCCTAACATACATCTGAGATAAATACTTTGTCAACACCCTTGACTCCAATATGGCCTCCTTAAGCACTCGCTATTGCTTCATAGGGGTGGCTTGTATTACACTTATGTTTGTAATTACTTTAAGTAACATAAGGTGGAACGATGGATTTTCGACAAACAAACTCAACCCCTGTTAATCGACCCGAGGTAGCTCCAGCAGCCCCAGTGGTGGACCAGTCTAATTTCAAGAAATCAAGAGGCAGCGATAGCTTGCCTAAGTGGCTCAATCTACTCAATGTTGTAATTTTATTCGGCATTTCGGCTCTACTTGTTCTGCTCGCCTTCTCGTTCTCTCGAAGCGATAACACCAGTGAATCAAAACTAGTTGATCATAATCAGTATCAAGCTGTGTTCTTGAGCAATGGCCAAGTTTACTTTGGCAATGTTACTTCAATCAATAATGACTACGTTCGCTTGGTTAATATTTATTACCTAACTCAAGGCTCAACAACAGCCACTGATACCACAACCGCGGCCGCAGACAGTGACTACACTCTTGTAAAGCTCGGGTGTCAGCAGATTCATCACCCATATGATCAAATGATTATTAATCGTAGCCAAGTCACATTCTGGGAAAACCTAAACAAAGACGGCAAGGTTGCGCAGAGTATTGAGTCATTTAAGAAGCAAAACCCGAACGGTCCAGATTGTTCAAAGGTTACCACCGATACACAGTCAGATGCCACAACAGATACGCAAGGTGCCGACAGCACTGCCACCCAATAATCTTAGTGCCAGTTACATAAAACCGGGTCCATTGACCCGGTTTTATTGTGTATTTAGAGGTATCTCTTTATAAACCCGCTGTACGTGAGGCTGAGCAAAAAACCGATAACGCTTAATACTGCCAGAACCAGACTCCATCCTGCCAAATCAGGCGACCATTTGGCCGATACAAAGTCAAACTTATAGAGGCCCTCGGGAACAGCAGCAAGCTGGATACCATGAGCCGCGGCATAGTCTTGTATGCACATTATGGTACTCTGAGCAGTCGTAGTTTCACCCCGCTCCTCGCATTCTTTCTGAGCCTGCCCGTACAGCTGACTATTGTTTTGCCCTAGGCTCTCTTGTTGGGATGCCTGTAGCCGCTCGTAAGTGTATTTGAGTTGAATGGGTGGGTGTACGGCATTCGGGCCTGATGCAAGGCTCGTGTTCATATGGCCAAAAACATACTGCCTAAGGTTGCGTAGGGCGCCTTCTACGTCACCATTGTCTTTGTCTGCTTGGTACACCGCTTGTCGCAGCACAATCATTTGCTCGTTATTGTGCCGCAGTGCAACAATGCTGATAGCACCAGCAATAATCGCCACAACTAGGAAATACCACGGGTGAATCTTACGAATATATCGCCATGAGTGGTAAAGACTGCGCTTGTTCATACTGGTTATGATTATAACAGGTGCAGTGCATCACCTATCCACTGTTATGCGATACTCAGCTGGTTGATTATTACTTGATACTTCCCCCCAGATACCTGATACTTGTAGCTATGCACATCTTCTTTTCGGGTATTGGGGGCACGGGCATTGGCCCACTGGCACTCGTTGCCAGCCAGGCTGGCTACACTGTTTCAGGGTCAGACAAGCAGGAGTCGGGCTATATCGACTACCTACGCAAACACGGCATCACTGCTATTACTATTGGTCAAAGCTACGACGCCATTGCGGTATCGCATGCGACACAGCCGATAGATTGGTATGTATACTCCTCTGCTGTTGCCATAGAACAACCTGATGCCCCGGAGTTTCAGTTTTGTCGGGACAATAACATACGGACAAGTAAGCGTGATGAGCTGTTGAATGAAATTCTGCAACAGAAAGATCTCAAGCTTATTGCCGTCGCTGGTACGCATGGTAAAACAACCACCACAGCGCTGACCATCTGGGCCATGAAGCAGCTTGAGTTACCAATTGGCTACATACTGCCAGCCAAAAGCAGCTTTGCCGAAATGGGCGCATACGAAGAAGGCGCCCGCTACTTCGTATACGAATGTGACGAATTTGATCGCAATTTTCTGCGTTTTAGCCCCCAGATAAGCCTCATCACCGGTATAGACTGGGACCATCCGGATATTTACCCAACTCGCGAGGAATATTACCAGGCTTTTCGTGAGTTTATAGGCCAAAGTGATTCAACTGTTATTTGGCAAAGCGATGTCGAGCGTATCGGCGGACAAGCAAGTAGCTCTGACTCTGTCTTGGCCGACGATGACGCTGCTATCAAAAAGTTGAATCTTGCCGGTGAGGTAAACCGCCGTGACGCATGGCAAGTTGCACAAGCATTGCACACATTGCTGGGCGAGCCTATCGACAAACTAGTTGCACACCTAGAGAGATTTCCCGGTGTATCGCGCCGTTTCGAACAAATTATACCCAGACTCTACAGTGACTACGCGCACACGCCACCTAAGATACGTGGTGCCCTGCAGCTCGGTCACGAAGTAGCCGGCGACAATTTAGTAGTCATCTACGAGGGTTTACACAACACACGGCAGCATTTTATCAAAGGAGAGCTGTCGGATATCTTTAATGACGTCAAGCAACTATACATTGTACCCAGCTACCTCGGCCGCGAAGATAAATCGCTCGAACTCCTTACTCCCGATAAGCTCAGAGGCCTACTTGACGCAGCCACTCAGACTAAGACCACAGCAGCCGAGCTTAATGACTCACTAAAGCAGCGGATCAAAGCTCACCTCGATGCTAATGACACCGTGTTATGCCTCACAGCAGGCGGAGGTGGTAGCCTGGATGAATGGCTCCGGGAGCAGTTCTCGCAATGAAGCTGAAGTTACTGCAGGCAAACATTTGGGGTGGACGACTCGAGAAACAGATAGTCGAGTTACTCAAGAAAGAGCAGGCAGACATCGTGTGCCTGCAGGAAGCCATTAGTACACCTGGCGAAGGTGTGCTGGGCATTACTGTTGAGCAGCTTCAGAAGCTATGTGGATATAAGTACGCGTATGTTTCGCCCGTTTTTAGTTTTGACCTTATGGGCAAGGAAGCCGGCTTCGGCAACACTATACTTAGCAAATTGCCCTTGCTGGATACCGAGACTACGTTTACAAGACTGCAGCACAGGGCTAAATTTAGTTTTGACACTGATGATTACAACATTCGCAACCTTCAACACGTAGGCATCACGGTTAGCGACCGCGTGCTGCACATCCTCAACCATCATGGACATCATGTTCCAGACCATAAAGACGGTGATCAAGAAACAGAGCGCCAATGTGACATTATTGCCCAGAAAATCTCTTCGCTAGATGGACCTATCGTATTGGCTGGCGACTTTAACCTCTCGCCACACAGTAAATCGCTTGGACAAATCAATCGGGTTCTAAAGAATCTTTCAATAGAGGCAGGCTTACAAACCACCCGCACACAGCTAACTCACAAAAAAGAAGTCTGTGATTACATTTTTGTAAACAACGATATGCGTGTGCAGTCATTTCGGGCCCTCGACGATCTTGTGTCTGATCACAAAGCACTCGTACTTGAGTTTGACTGCTAGCGGGCAACCGCGAAGATAACAACCGCAATCACAACAAGTACACCAAACCAAACTAGCGTGGCGAAAGGACTCGACGGCGGTGTCGTTACGGTCTTAAGAACTGTTTGCGCATTATCACGGAGTGAATGTGGTTGAGATTGCTGAGGTGCGTTTACCACTGAAAGCGCCTGAGCAACTGACGTTGCTGCCTGGCTACGATCTTCAGCCTCACTCAATGCAGCAGCAACCAGTGCTACTTCTCCGGCGGCAACATCAACGTGCTGAGAGGGGCTGATTTCGTGTGTACGTTCCTTGTAATACTCATGCCCGTATTCAATCGCAGATTCTTGAACCGCCCTACCGTGCTTATCAACCTCTATATTATGCCATGCACTACGTTCAATCCGGTGATCCTTTGGCATAGCTGCAAGTAGTTCTTCGGCGGATGGACGGACTTCAGTAGTCTGCTGTGTCAGACGCTCTTGAGTTTTCTTGAGCTCTACGAGCTCTTTATCGCGGTTTGCCCGGTCGGCTGCAGTTGCAAGCCTCTCCCCTGTTAGGTTTGCCTCAGAGCGAGCCTGTTCACTCTTCTGATTTTGCCTGGCTATTTCATAATCGTGCTCAAGTCGCTCAACGCGCTTCTGTTGTGCAAGTGTTTCCTTCTTTTGGCGCTTTTCCATCTTCTTCTCGCGACGTTTGTGGCGAAAGTGTTCTATACCGCCACCGACCAACAAGCCCGCAAACACCCCCTCACGCCTGCCATTCTGGCGGCCCTGCCATTCAGCATCCTCCATAGTTCTTCGGATGTCTTGGGCGGATGGAGCCGCGTTTGGGCTATAGCCCGGGCTGTGATTAGCACTATATCCGCTGGGTGGTGGCGTATTGCCACCCAATGTTCCGCCGCCAACGTAGGCTGGTGGAACATTGAACGATGCTGCGCCCGTCGGACGACCATTGTACGAACGAGTGCGCGGAATGCGTGGTGTAGGTATGGGCACAGGGACAACAGCGGGTCTTTCAACTTCAGGTTCTTTTGACTCTGTTTTTACTGGTTCCGCCTCTACGTTTTCCTCTACCGAGGGCAATTCCTGTACTCCCTCGTTTTCTTCTTGTGTGTAACCTACTACCGTAGTTTCTAGGGCTGTCGCAATTTCGAGCGCTTCGTCTATTACATCTTCGTCGCGTTCTGGTGGAATTTGAGAAATCTCGTGCAATGATATTTCCTCACCGTTGTACAGGTCTTCTGCTATATTGCGCTCAACTTGCTCTGTGATAACCTCTTCAATTTTAGCGTCTTCAGCTGTAGACTCTTCGGTAGGTTCAAGTTCCTCACCTGACTTCTCTTGGGCTGGGTTCACTACACCCTTTTGTTCTTCTTTGCCAATAACATCCCCGAGGAACGATTTGGCTGGTTGCTTAGGGGCCTCCTTGGGTGTAACCTCGTGCTGACCTTCGCTCCGTTTGTTTAGCACGGACGCAGCGAGCTTTCTGCTATTGTTGGCTGCGTCTTTCTTCGACTTTTCCTTGCTATCTTTCTTCGACTCAGCACTACTGCGAGGTATTTCGGGGTCAAGCCCAGATGTATAGTTTAGTGATTCTGACATTACTTATATAATACAACAATTATTTAATTATGCGAACTAATTGAGCTCGCCGTATGTTTTACCCTTGGCGATGTGATCAAGCATAACGTGCAACGACGGTACGATGGTGTCTGGCAGATTAGCTTTAGGCAACCAAGCAATTTCATCGTGCATATGTGGCTCTGCATTGTACGGTTCCCCTTCCCAGACTTTCGCTCGGAAAACAATATCGCACCATTCCATATCTGGTTCATCCTCTTCGTGCCGCCAAAATGCTAGCACAAACTCAATATCTTCCGGCTGGATTATCACTCCAACTTCTTCTTTGGCCTCACGTACTGCTGCAGCACGAAAGCCCTCAAACTTCTCGACCTTGCCGGCTGGCAACCCATAATATCCGTTCATCCACGCGGTGTTTGCTCTCCTGACGAATAGGTACTTACCGTCTCGCTCAATAAGCACATAGGCGGCAGAATACGGTCGGGCTGTGTTGTACTGCTTCATGAATTGCTTGCTTGCTGAATCCGACCGTTTTCGTCTATAAGAATTGCACCCTGGCGAAGTACTTCTATGGCATCATCGACAATACGTATTAAGGTAGATGGTGGTTGCTGGCCAAGTTCGCCGCCATTCACGTAGAAATCGACCTTGTCGCCAAAATAGGCTTGGGATTCTGCAAGATTACCTGCTACCATTCCGCCCGGTGTATTCGCGCTAGTTGTCATGAGCGGCCCGGTCTTGGATAGCAGCGCGATTAGCCCCTCGTGCGCTGGTATCCGCACCGCTAGCGAATCTTTGCCCATGTGCAGATAACTCAGCTCGGTGCCACACGGAATGATAATACTGAGTGGATTTGGCCAATATTGCTCAACTGCCTTCAGGTAGCGCTGTTTTATGCCTAGGTCGGCAAGTTGCGTTAATGAAGCTGCCAGAATGGTGCCTGGTTGATTCGTACGGGTTTTGACAGTGAAAACGCGCTCTACGGCCTCTTTATTAGCCGCCAAGCAGACCAATCCATACACCGTATCGGTGGGCAATACACCTATGCCGCCTTCTTTTAGCAAAGTGGACAGTTTTGGATCATGAAGTGAACTGAAAATCTGCATCACATCATCCCTTGCTATAGGCGTAGTACGCAAGACCGGCTAGTACGAGGAATGTTAGGACAGCCATTACGATGGCCGCGACCGGGGCGGTATGTGGCTTGCTTGCCATGGGGCCAGGCTTTTGATTGCTTGTCTTGGCGGGTTCCGCTACCTTAGATTCCGGTTGAGTCTTAGGGACGGCGGGCTGGGTAGGCTCCTGCTCAACACTGGGGGCTGATGAATCTGCAGGCCTAGTCGCAGTGGGCGGCATAACGTCCATTACAGGTCCAATCGGTGCGGGTGAGGGGGTTGGTGTGGGAGCGGGTGTCTCTGTATCCAATGGTTTCGTGTCATCTTCCATAGTACTTATCATTGTATCATTAGTGCAAGCTGTAGTTTGTGCGTTTTTTAACTATCAAACCTTCGTTTATGAGCTCACTTGCAAGAATCTTGTACGAATCAAAAGCAGCGGCTGTTCCTGGATAGCGCCAGGGCAAATCATGACGATTATGTTGCCAGTAATAGCCCCGGACTTGCCCGAGAGAGGAGTATTTCTTAGTATCAGATATGACCAGCCTGCTCACGCAGCTACCCTAGCACTGGGCTATGTTAGCGAATATTGGTCAGGCTAACATCTGCAATCTTGTGAGCTTTGCCACCGTCAACATTGATAGCGTAGTCAGCCACTTCATCTGAGCCAGATACGCGGTATACTACCGTTGAATTATTCAGCCAGTAGAGCGGTGCTTGCATACTTTTCTGTGTGGTAAGCTCTTTTTCTTTAGCTGTCGAGAGATTCCTCGCAATCAATACCCCGTTAATGTCACGTACGTCCACCCAGACACTTGTTTTGCCCTCTGGATTATCGACATAGAAGCGTGAAGCGTAATCAGTTGACGGCGTCGAAGAAGCTAGCTTTGCAGTGCTAACTGTGTATTCATACCATTTGTCCTTGGTTTGCAGCTTCATAGTATCGTAGCCGGTACGTAAGAGTGACCAAACCGTACCCGTGTATATCACGCTTTTACTCGAGCTGTCGGTCTTGACGCGCGCGAAACTAGAAGAGCTCCCAGGATCAGTAGCCGATACCGTATAGTACAGCGTGCTGCCAATCAGCTGCGTGCCCGCAAAATAATTAGCATTTGCCAACTGAAAGCGTTTACTGGAGTTCGTATCGTAGGCGATAATCTTTTGCCTGCTTGAGTTAGCAGCGCTAGTACCCGCCACTGTTTGCTGGTACACAAGTGTATTTCCGTCCCAACCAAGTAGAGTTATTTGCTCTGCATATTCGATATTCGTGCGACTACCGGTCGCTACATCTATGACGTTGAGCGCGGTCAGCAAGTAGCCGCCATTGTCACGCCTCTCATCCCTAGTCGACACTACAGCAACCATCTCACCCGATGGGCTCGGTAGAGTAGCTATGGCTTGAGTCTCTAGCCCCGTGCCAGCGAGCAATACTGAACGATTTTTGCCATCGAGATACATTTTATACACATCGTGCTTGCCGCTCTCTTTGCTCACGAATACTGCTGGCGTGGCGGGCACGAGCTTATGGTTTGTCGTTGCTGTTATGTCTGAAGGAGTAGATAATTCATCGGTGCGATAGGTGTCTTTGCTTGCTGTAATTTTACTATCCTTGGTACTGCCTGGCTGCAATGTAATGATTGCTTTGCCTTTTTTGTCTGATCTAGCCGTAGACTCACCGCTCGTGAGCGTCACATCGGTAATAGGCTTGCCCGATAGGTAATCTGTGAATACGAAGGTTAGCTGCGTGCCAACTGGCTTGAGCGTTACCTCACCAAGGTCGATAATGCGCACCCCAAGAGCAACCTGCTTTGTGGTGGCCGCAAAGGCTAGCTTACTAATCGTCACCGTTCTCTTGCCCAAATGAATGCCTGTTATCTTAACCTGGCCATTGGCATCCGTTTTAGCTGACTTGCTATCAACTTGCACAACTGCATTTTCAAGTGGAAGGTTTGTGGCCCCATCGTACACATGAACCATGATGCTCGAACGAACACCAACGGTGTTCAACACCATTGCACGAACCGGAGCTACGAAGGCAATGACGGCAAGTAGAATCACGAGTACTGCAATTGTTCCGTACCGTTTCCACGGGTTACTCCACCAACTTAGCCACATGTTTTTGAGTCGTTCTCTAAAAGATGATTTCATGACAACAGCATCTTCATCCGGCTGTTCTGGTAAGGCCGCGTCAGCGTCGTTGTGCATAATATCGTCTACCGCGGTATCGGTGGCTTTATCTTCTGTTTGGGGTAGGGGCTTGGGTTCTTCGTTCGACTCCTCCGGTAAAGCATCGGGTTCATCTGGTTCACTTGCAACCGGTGGCTCTGCTACTGGCTCGACGGCGGGTGTCTCGCTTTGTGCTACTTCGAGTGCTGTTTCTGTCTCTGGCGGCATGGGCATGTTTGCCATGCGGTAATCAGCTGGCCCCATTATCTCTTGTACGTGCTCTTCTGCCTTATTACCTTCTAGGTCTTGTGGTTCTGTTTTGTCCGTCATACAGCTTATCCTTTTAAGCACATTGTACCAGAACTGCGATAATATGCATGTCACATATCCTACTATTCAACTACTACTGTGAAAACCCGTGAAAACTATGTGCATGGGAGGGGCCGCATACTGGTGTCGGTAACCCGTACATTTGGGCTGGTATACTGGGTGGATGAATTACGACGAATTAGCAGTAGAACTGCACAAAAAATACAAAGGCAAGATAAGCACCGTATTACGCGACCAGGGCGAACTGACGCGTGAGAAACTAAGCGCTTACTACACACCAGGCGTAGCAGAGATTAGCCGGATTGTGGCAGCAGACCCAAGCAAAATAGGTGAATACACCTGGACGAACAACCTTGTAGCAGTCATATCCGATGGTTCTGCGGTGTTGGGGCTGGGTAATATCGGCCCAGAAGGCGCCATGCCGGTTATGGAGGGTAAGGCCCTGCTCTTCAAACATTTCGCCGACATAGATAGTGTGCCGATTGTGCTCAATGTTCACACCGCGGACGAGATTGTGGCAACAGTAAAAGCAATTGCTCCAAGTTTTGGTGCTATAAATCTTGAGGATATCGCTGCCCCGATTTGTTTTGAAGTCGAAGAGCGACTCAAAAAAGAACTGGTTATACCTGTTATGCACGACGATCAGCACGGCACCGCCACCGTAGTGCTAGCCGGGCTTATCAACGCCATGAAAGTTGTCGGCAAAGAGCTCGCAGATGCCATAATAGTCATCGTAGGCGCTGGCGCAGCAGGTGTTGCTATCGCCAAACTGCTGAATAAATACGCCGACCCTAGTATATTTGCTGTTGATAGTAAGGGCGTAATAAGCCACAACCGCACTGACCTAAACGAATCAAAAAAGCTACTCCTAGAGTTCACAAATCTTGCGAACATTGCGGGCTCGCTCGAAGATATTGTAGCCGGAGCGGATGTATTCATCGGGGTATCGCAACCTGGCTTACTCACGCCCGAAATGGTCAAAAGCATGAATAAAAATCCGGTGATATTTGCCCTGGCCAACCCCACGCCAGAAATTATGCCCGACCTAGCAAAAGCTGCCGGTGCGGCCATAGTTGCAACTGGACGCAGCGATTTCCCAAACCAAGTCAATAACGCCCTCGCGTTCCCGGGCATCTTCCGCGGTGCACTGGATAACCACGTAAACAAGATTACCGACGAGCACAAGATTGCCGCTGCCGAAGTAATAGCTGCCATGGTGCCAAACCCGACCACGGACGAAATCATCCCGAGCGTCTTCACGCCCAATCTTGCCGCCACCATCGCCAAAGTCATCCGCTAAGCTCGTCATCCAAGACTTCAAAGCCTAGATAGCGATAGGCTGAGCGGGTTGATATGGGGGAGAAACTACTCTTCGGTGATGGCTATAGAGAGATCAGCGAGTTGGTTCGGTTCCACGCGGGACGGCGAGTTCATCATCAGGTCAACACCAGCTCCGTTCTTTGGGAATGCAACGATTTCTCGGATGTTACTCTCGTCCATAAGCACCATAAACAGTCGGTCAACGCCAAACGCACAACCGGCGTGTGGTGGCGCACCGTATTTGAACGCGCTGAGCATGGCGCCAAACTTTTCTTCGACGTAGGTCTCACTAAAGCCAAGCAACCCAAAAACCTTATACAGCACGTCTGGATTGTGATTACGAACCCCACCACTACAAATTTCGTAGCCATTTGCCACCATATCGTACTGGTCGGCCAGGATATCTAGCTTGTTGTCGGTACTATTGAGTGCCTCTGCTCCGCCCTTTGGCATACTGAACGGATTATGGCCAAAATCCATTTTGCCACTCTTCTCATCGAGCTCATAGAATGGAAAATCTACGATCCAGGCAAGGGCGACAACTTCTGGGTCTTTCAGTTCGAAATGACTGGCAAACTCACTTCGCAATCGGCCAAGGACTTTATTCACGGTACGGCGCGTGTCTGCTCCGAAGAACACCGCATCACCGTCACCGGCTTGAGCCCTGGCGCGCACTTCTGCAAGCTCTACCTCTGACATAAACTTCGCGATTGGTGATTGCACCTCACCATCTTTATAGGTCAAGTACGCAAGGCCGCCAGCGCCCTCAGACTTCGCTATTTCGGTGAAACTATCAATCTGAGATCGGCTGAGGTTTGCCCCGCCCTTTACACAAATGGCCTTAACTGCACCACCGTTCGCGATTGCGTTTTTAAAAACCCCAAAACCTGAATCTGCAAATACATCCGAGAGCTCAATCAGTTCCATGCCGAAGCGTAAATCGGGCTTATCTGAACCATAGCGTTCCATTGCATCGGCGTAAGGAATTCGCTGCACTTCATCACTCAGTAGTTTCTTGCCAGCGAAATCTGTCACAAGCTGCTTGATAAGTGGATCCATGGTGGTACGCACTTCTTCGCCATCTTCAACGAACGACATCTCGAGGTCAAGCTGATAAAACTCGCCGTACAGACGGTCGGCACGTGGGTCTTCATCGCGGAAGCATGCCGCCAGCTGGTAGTAGCGTGGCACGCCACCGACCATAAGCAACTGCTTGAACTGCTGTGGTGCCTGTGGCAGTGCATAGAACGTACCCGGATGAATGCGTGATGGAATCAGGAAGTCACGGGCACCCTCAGGGCTACTATTGGCCAGTATTGGCGTTGTGACCTCGGTGAAATCACGATCCTCGAGATAGGCTCGCATACGCTTATAATATTCGGCACGCTTTTTTAGCATGGCCTGCATTTTTGGACGACGCAAATCAAGATAACGATACTTAAGGCGGAGCTCTTCGTTCGCTTGTGCTTCAGCGAATGGTTGTATAGGAAGCGTGTCGGCTTTATTGAGGACACGCACGCTTTCCACCCTTAGCTCAATGTCTCCTGTTTCAAGGTGTGGATTGCGTAAGTTTTCGGCACGTTCAGTCACCATGCCAGTCGCGGCAACGACAAATTCATCGCGCAAATCGCCAGCGATAGCAAACGCCTCTTCCGTTTCTGGGTTTATAACCAGCTGCAATATGCCGGTGTGGTCACGCAAATCAATGAAGACGAGCCCGCCGTGGTCTCGGCGCGACTGCACCCAACCCATAACGGTAATTGTTTCGCCCTTGCTGTGTTTTGTATCAGATATAAGTGTTCGCATAATTTTTTCCTATTGAGGTTAGTGGTAGCTCAAGAAAGGGTCGGGTACACAGCAAGTCACGCAGTACTAAACTAGCTGCCGACCCGTAGATTTATGTTTTGAGCTATTCTTAGTGCCATCGGGGTTATTTTACCACTTCTGGAGCGGTATCTGTAGTGTCTTCGACTGGGGCGTGATGTTTTTGGTTCTTTTCATGCTCCTTTTTGGCAGCGGTGGTGGCAACAGCCCGCAAATCATCATACTGATCAAACTCGTCGACTATTAGCTTGCCGATGACATGCTCAAGTACATCCTCGATGGTAATAATGCCGACATATTCCTCGAAGCTGTTAACCACAACAAAGAGGTGTTGCTTGGTTTTTATGAATGCTTGCAGTGTTTGGTACAGTGTGAAATCTTCGTGTACATATGTAAGCTTGGCGCGCATAACGCCACGGACTGTACCTGTTTGCTTGGTCGACACTAAATCGTGCAAATAAAGCACTCCTACCAAATTATCTCTTCTCTTCTCGTACACCGGGAACCGGCTATGCCCACTGCTGTGTAGCTCGCCCATTAATACTGGGCCAATGCTATCTTCTACCGCTACGGCTTTCACGACACGCTTTGGCACGAGCGCATCAGAAACCTTCTGATCTCCAAAGCTTAGTGCATGAGTAATTAAATCTATTTCACCGTGTGATATACGATTGTCTGGCTGGCTCTTCTGTTGCTCAAGTAGGGTCACTAGGTCTTCTTTCTCGTATAATCCACTATGCAGACGTAATGGGAACAAACGGTGGGCAGAACGTGCGAGCAAGTCGAATAGTGGGTGCAGATACTCTAGAATCCAGGCAAGTGCGGGTGATGTCTGTATTGCCAGCCAGGTTGCCGTTTTGGCGGTGCCACCTCTTGCGTCAATAAATAATGCGCCGATAACCCCCAACACAACTAAGAATGGCAGGGCAAGCCATGCGCCGAGAGCATGCACGAGTAAAACAACCGCTCCGTACAGACTGAGTAATCCAAGCCCGCCCAAAATAAGCTTGGCCGACAGCCCATACGACACAGCCCTGTACAGTAGCGCGGCAATTTCATCACCCTGCCTGGCTCGACGCTTAAGCTCTTTTGCACTGGTATGCGCAAATGCTCTGTGGAGTGCTGCAAAGGCAATAGCCAGCACCGCACACACAATACCGAATATTAATGACGTCATATGAATGTGATTATATAGCATATACTTCTCCACTGCATCCGTAGGTTCAGCAACCAAAGGCTATGCGCTTCGGTGCTGGGATGTGGTACCATATTCAGTACTATATAATGTATACGAATTAGGGGCATATGGATAAACGATTTTGGACAATTATAGGGGTTATTGTGCTTGTCTTTGGTGGAGTGTTGTTTCTTAACAGTCGCACAAAAGATAGCAGCCCCATAACAGCCACGAATCACGTTAAAGGAAATGCTGACAGTAAAGTTAGTCTTGTGGAGTACGGCGATTACCAGTGCCCAGCTTGCAGCCAATTTTACTCCGTCACGCACGAAGTCCAGCAGAAATATGGTTCTACGGTCAAGTTTCAATTCCGCAATCTTCCTTTGAGCTCAATCCACCCTAATGCCTTCGCTGCTGCGCGTGCTGCCGAAGCGGCCGATATGCAAGGTAAGCTCTGGGAAATGCACGACTTACTGTACGAAAATCAGGACGCAACTGGTCAGAGTGGTTGGGTCATAAGTAAGGATGTGCTTAGTAACTACTTCGTAAACTATGCTAAACAACTTGACCTAGACGTCACAAAGTTCAAGGCCGATTACGCCAGTGCCACAGTAAATAGCCGCATTAATGCCGATATGGATGCCTTTAAGGCAACTGGCGAGGAAATGTCCACACCAACGTTTTTCCTTAACGGCAAAAAAATCGACAATTCTCTGCTTGTCGATAGTAGCGGGCTACCAAGTATTGATGCCTTTAGCAAATTACTCGATGAGGCCTTGGGCAAGTAGTACTAGGTAAGCTTGGTTCACCCTCTTCGCGGGAAAAACCAAGCTCTATAAATAACTAGTATTGTATGTATTGTTGCCAGTTGGGGCGGCGCACTCGCACCAAAGTTGGTGCACTGTACGTAAGTTTGATAGGTATAGACATACATCCTCCTACACTATCTGGTTGTGGCCTCGCCTCCACAGCAAACAGGTATCTTTTGATTTTTTATATAATTTTTTGTCTCTATTTGCGCACTGGTGTTTTGCGTAAATGAAGTACCTATAATATACCAAGTTGCTTACGCTTCAGTCAATACCAATTGAGGCTATTTTTAGCAAAGTGCTACAGATATAACCATGCTTGCTTGGCATAGTTTACGACACTTTGCAGTAACCCCTGTGCGTGGGTCTGGTCTCGGATGGCTTGCCGTATTCTCCTCGAGCTGGCTTCTGGTACATAGCTTTCAATAATCTTTACGGCACGTGGCAGACTCGGTAGCTGCCTGAGTAGCTGTTTGGTGGCGGTTAGGTCTTCCCCCCTGCGTAATCCGATACATAGCTCAGCGCCCCTGAGCAATTGGGTAACGTGCGGCCAGGCGGCCATATGAGTTAACACATCAGAGCCACATATGTACACAAGTGTCGCGCCAGCAAATTGTTTCTGTAGGCGGGGTAGGGTATGAGTGGTTGAAAATACCCTATCTTCAGATTCAAGTACCGCAAGAGTTTTGTGCGGTTGAACCGCCTGTCGTATCATGGCAACCCTATGCGCGTAGTGTGTAACGTGCGACTTATTTCTGGGTTTACGCTCAGGCATAAGGAACACTCGATCGAGTTTGGCTTCTTTGGCGGCCTGCAGCGCAAATGCAATGTGACCAGCGTGCACCGGGTCAAACGTTCCGCTGTAGATGCCAACCCGAGATAAGCCTATGGTGCTACTACCCCGTAGACTATGTTTCGTACGAGCTCTGTTTCTTGGCGCGCTGGCAAAAAGACGCAACGTTTTATCGGGCTGCTCTTTGTGCTGTTCAACATGTGAGGGGTTACGATTGTCTGTCATGCTACTATCTTACGCCGCTAAGGCAAAACTACCTTTCGATTTTGTGCGCATTTTTGTGTCGCAACCCTTACATATGCCGCACGGCCCACACATCTTCTTGGATTCGGTCTTCTGCGGTGGCGCCTGACAGACAACGCAGTACATTTTCTTGTCAAACGAATATGTCTCTTCTTTGCTTTTGCCTTTTCGCTGTTCACCAAATATGCCGTTAAATGTTCCTTCAATGTCGATAGACTCGTTCTCTTGCCCAAGAGCAGAGATCGCACCACCACAGCCTGCTTTGACCTCGCCGTTTGCTCGTGCTTCAAGATAGCTTGCATGAACCTGCGAGGATAATGCTGCATACTGCAGAGCTGCAGAAGTAGCAATTGCGCCTACATGATTAGTACTGTATTGCACAACTTGCCCCTCGCCGTTTAGCCGTTTTTTGAATAGCTTCCAAACACCAATCGTAAGTCGGACCATCTCACCCTGGACATCTCTCCGTGATTGTTGCTGTTTCGCAAGTCGTTCAATCTCCTGCACATAATACTCAATGAGGTCTTTTTGTTTGAGCAGCTCTTTCCACGCGTTCTCCCCGATTTCTGCACCACGACGTCCGGCATAGAACTGGCCACCATATTTCTTCACCAAGTTACCGTCGTAGGTTCGTCTCAATGTTTCCATATCTGCTTCAGGGTCGTATTCGCTCAAGCGCTCTACCATTGCAAGCGCACCTTGGTCGGAACGGTCGACAGTCTGCGATTCGAGCGTAACACTCGCATCCGCATTGCAATAGGCACGGTAGATGAATCCCATTTTCCGCTCAGGAAAGAAGCCTCTATCCCTGACGAATTGTTTACCATAGCGCTGCTCGGCCTCTTCGGGGTATGGGCTAGTCCACACGAGCTGCTCTCCTGGGCGCAGTTTCTCGAGGTGGTAACCAACTTCTAAGTCACGTATGGCTCGCTCGTGCAGAAATTTTCGGCGAAAGTCGGTTTGAGCCTCCTGCTCTGCAGCTCTAAGCCCCGTTATGAGCATGCCCGTATATGAACGTTTTTTACCCTCGTCAAAATACACAAGGCTGCCGTTTACTCGTTCATAGGTAAAGCTCGTACGAGCAGCGCGCTCAACGCCCTCGGACATGAGGCTCATTTCTTCATCTATGACTCGCTGGCGGGTCTCGGGCAACACTTGACCATATGCGATAATGTCGAATCGCATCATATCAACGCTCGCCATTACGTCGAAGCTTTGTAGTTTCTCGTTACTACCGTTAGTGCACTGTTCCATCTCGGCTAAACTGCTCTACGAAGTCATGCTAGACATACGACTACTCGCTCCGTGTGGATGATATTTTTTTACTGCAAAACCTATCGATGCATATAGGCCGAAAAGCAATGACACATAAAAGAGATCGCCGGTGAGTGTGCCCCGGAAGAACGGTAGAGCATTTACGTAGCAATGCACCAGACCGCCAAAGTTCATGGGATACATTAAACCCTGCATCCATACACCAAAATTCGTCACCAGATAGAACAGCACCGAAGCTCCTATACTGCTAAGCCCGACCCTGGTTACCGTTGCGTTTGTTAGCCATTTACTGCTCGCAAAAGCAATAAAGGCAAAGCTGCCCCACGTAAAGAGTACGAGCGGGTGCAGGCCTATTACGAAATCGCTGAGCACCATAGCGATGACCGGCGTTATAAGTGCCCAACGCCGTGGCAAAATAGTACCCGCAAACAGCGCTACGGCCGCAACCGGTGCAAAGTTTGCCGGGTGGGGGACGGTGCGAGACAGAATAACAAATAGTATGAGTGCGGCTGCAATAGCAAGCTTCAGGACCAGCGGCGTAGTAGTGTCTAACCGTGGGATTTTCATTGTGTTATGTCCTCTAGTTTCCACATCAGTTGATCGTTTGCTTGCGTTTTGTACGTACCAGCACCTTCGTCCGCGTAAGCGTTGTTTACATAAAACGCCCAATAATTTTTGCCATCCTCGGCGCTGAGCCCGTTGATAACGACGACCATTTTGCCATAACTCGTATCGGCAGTTTCGACGCTTGTGAGTGTCTGAAGATTCTCGAGAGCAGTTTTGCCGGTTGTACCAGTGTAGGTAACCTCTTTCTTGTCAGCGCTAAATGCTATTGTGCCGGTTGATTCGGCTTGGTTAGTAGTTGTAGGTGCCTTTGGGGTGTCGTCATTGTTTCCGGATACGATTGCATATCCGCCGACACCCGCACCTGCAATAAGTACTGCCGCGATCAGGGCTATTAGTTTTCTTTTCATTATTTCTCTCTTTCTGAGCGTTTTTTTCAAGCAAAATAAAACGCCACCTAAAGGTGACGTAATGCCTGTCAGTACCTGCTCGGGTTATTACATTGTGTGTGCGAAGATCTGACTTACCAAGTTTGAGATAAAACAATGCTTTTTCTCAACACGCAGCTAAAATAGAATACATTTTGGCTGGCTGCTCTTTCCGTTTTCGGCAATAAGAGCATTGGACTACAGTTGCGGCACAGTGTCGGATTCTCACCGAACTTCCACGCATACACAATATGAGTTGTTAATACTTGTAGAGTGTAGCACGCCAGCCGAAACGCTAGATATAGTAATTTTTACTTGAACTGCAGGCTATCAAGTATCTCATATAGAACAGAGTAGTCGGGCGAAATATTATTGTCGGTGTAGGTAATAAAAACCTTATGAGTACCGAAGTTTGGGCCAGTTGCATTGAAGTAATTAAAGCCGTCTTTCGATACTGTCCCCACGACCGCGCGGGCGTAGTTTGCAATATCGCAATAAAAATCTATGCCCTGCCATTTGGCCGTAGCGAACCCCGTTGCAGGATCTCTCTTACTGACATCTGTGTACGTTATGCAGTTATCGGAGACTGAATCGTACACGATACCATTACCCGATGCGCTAACGGCAATGGCCTTATTTATACCAAACGATTGCGGCGGATTATCTATGTATATCTGCATCTGTCTAGCATCTACCGAAGGGCTCCGCAGATAGTATTTAGGGGATATCCGAGTTTGTGGAATCGTATCTTCTGTCCAGCCACTAGGAAGTTCGAGTGTTAGCTCTGGTTTATTGATGGTAACTTTTGTGACTGTGGCTGCCTGGTATGACTTACTTGTGGGTGGCGAATTATGTACACTCTGGGGCGGCGTAATCCGTATACGAAAAAGACCGTATACGGTAAGCGCCACAATCAGCACCGCAAGTACCCACCTAGCTCGCTTGAGGAACTTTTGGTGTCTGTGTATACGTCGATCTACGTGATACATTACCTAACCCCTGTTACCATAGTAGCACATTCATGTTTTTTTAACATCAGTACCTGCAAGCGTCTGTAGTCTAGTACTAAAGCTTTGTACAGCTGCCTCAAGCCCTAGTATGCGCATTGCGGCTAGCACCGCCACAATGTCTGCCACCTGATGAGGTTCTGGTAGCGCACCGGCTTCTGCGTCAAGAAAAAGCTTTTCGACCTTCCCCACTAGCCACTTCTCATCGTTCTCTTTTACCTCATTGGTGGGAAGACGTGCGGAAGCTCCTGTCGGATTAACAACCTCGAGTGAGCGGGCGCTTCTATCCCGCTTAATGAGATGCCCACGTTTTATGAGATTACCAACATGCAGAGCGACAGTTGCCACGGAGGTATAGTGCAGGCCATTCATAATTTCACGATAGCTAGGGCTATAGCCGTGCTCAATAATAAACTGCTCAATAAAGCTTAGTAGTTCCTTTTGCTTCTTCGTTGGACGGACTGGCTGAGGCTGAATTACAGCGTTTGTTTGCTTTTCGTTCATACTCCCATTGTAGCACTTACTTTCGTGCAAATATCCAGTGCTTATACCACAACCACTTCCATACAGTGAAGAACAGCGAGGCAACCCAGAGGCCAATAAACGGCGTCACGCCCACTAGTCGTAGGCCACCGACAATAGCGTAATCTATGAGTACGTTCAACAGGCTAAATGGTACATATTTTTTGAGTATTTTTCTGTGCCCTTGCGCCTGCGCCGGTTCATTGAACGCTAGGTAGTGTTGGATGAGATAGTTCAGCCCCCAGCCAACAAGATCGCCAATACATTTGGCTATCAACCAGTGCCAGTGAAGTGCGCCGAAGAGCAGCGCAAATACAAGATAGCCGACCACAAAAAACACGACGCCTCCCAGATTAAAGTAAGCAAACTGTATAAAGTCACGTTTAGCGGGCCTCCTGCGGCGATATTGTGCACAAAGTTTTACGCGTAGATTTGCAGCAAACTTATAGGTAGTTACTTGCGACCCAGCGGAGCCAGCTACGACAAGTCCGGCCAAGCCCCACCAAATATATGATAGTGTTGGATCGATCCAGGCGTACGAAAATATATTAACAAGAATGAGCCCGTAAAGCCCGTAAAGCACTGCTTGCCCAAGTGTTGACTTATTATTCCGCAAACTCACCAATAGATCGTACAGGATTCCTAAGAACAAAATAACACCCAGCCAGCCTAGCTCTTGGCCTATGTTCAAAAAGTAGCTTTCGCTATTACGTGGCGGGTTCTCTGTATTGTAATCCGAAGCGGGACCAGCAGTGCCGGAGCCACGTCCAAACGGTTCGTTCGCAATCTCGTGCAGTGCGCCATTCGTGGCCGATACGTGCCCCTCATTTGAGGTCACACTTGCCGTAGAGTGTTCGTTAACGTGAAAAAGTGCGTTCTGCAGCCCGTCATTATTACGGAATACATACACGGCGCCTCCAGAGAGTGTTAGACCCGCAAGCATAATAATTATGATTCGTTTGGTATTTCTTCCGTGCACCATAGAAACAACCAGGCCTGCTAGCACACCCACAAGTCCTAGCCACGCGCTGCGAGAAAAGCTCACAATAAGCGCAAGAGCCGTAATCACCAATAGAATAAGTTTTCGCCAATAATGCATGGTGGTTACTAGCAAAACGCCCAGGCCCACTACCAGATATGCACCGAGTTGGTTTGGCCCACGCAAAAATGCTTGCGCCCGAATGGTAAGTGTATCTTGATTTATCGTTTGCGCGGGAGCTATAGTAGCGCCGGCCTTGTAGCCAAAGTGCGCTAGAAAATCACTTGGCAGTACAAAAAACTGCAGTACGGCAAATACAGCGACAATAGCGAGAGGCAGCAGGATGATTCGCTGCCAATGAGACCACAACCAGAATGTCTTGATTGTAGCCACCCACACAACCCCAAGCCAGATTAGTGGGCGAGTATTGAGCAATAGACCATAAAAGAGTGCCTTTGGATTCACGTTGCCCTGCAGAAGAGCTACAACGCCCACGAGTATGTTGAGTACAAGGTAAGCTATGATAAGTCGCGCCAGACGGGTGCTGAATATGCTACTCCGAATTTTTTTGTCACGCGCCAACACGATAACAGTCCACAGTGCTAGCGGGGCAAGAATGTATTCTGGCCATAGCCGGATAGCCGTATAGTGGCCCACAAAGCTTGCTGCCCATACGGTCAAAAGGGCATAGAACGGCACCGCAACCAATACAAGAGCAATAAGATACTCTGGTAATTTTGTCAAAAACCGCTGTACGCTGCTCATAGGTGCTACAATTTAGTGTACATGAAGAGTAATGCATCACTTGCCTATAATTTCTTTTTGGTGCTGGGCGATATGCTCGCATTGTTGGCGAGCTTTATCGTTGCGTTCGCGATTCGGGCTGCCAGCCCCGTGGCTGTCGCCAATCCTATGCAGGCAGGAACTTACGTACTAATCTTTGTGAGCCTGCTTCCCTTCTGGATTCTTATCTTTGCCTTGCTTGGCCTATACAATTCGAACATCTATGAACGCCGCTTTACCGAAGCCGGCCGCCTATTCCTTGGTTCGTTTCTTGGCTTGCTCTTTATGATATTCTGGGATTTCTTGAGCGTGAGCCCGATCTTTCCCGCCAAACTTGTGCCCATCTACGGCTTCCTGTTTGGCTTTGTGCTGCTTGTTGTCATTAGGAATATTGCCCGCCTGATGCGTACTCGACTATTTATGTATGGTCATGGGCTTACCCGCGTCATCATTACCGGAAACACTTCCATGACGCTCGAGCTAGTCGAGTCACTACGCAATTCAAAGGTATCTGGCTATGAAGTGATTGGCGTTATTGGATACCGCAAGAAACTCCCCGATGTTATTCCAAGTTTTACGAACTTTGAGCAATTTCTTGCCAGCAAGCCAGATGACCTGCATGGCATAATTCAAACCGAGCTGTACGCAAACGATATCCGTAACACCGAGATACTGAATTACGCCCAAGAAAACCACGTCAGCTATCGCTTCGTACCTGGTAATAGCGAACTTTTTGTTGGCAACATAGACGTCGACCTCTTCCGGGGGAGCATTCCCATTATTCACGTGCATCACACTGCCCTCTTTGGTTGGGGTCGCATACTAAAACGTCTGACTGACATTATCCTGGGTGGTATCGCACTTGCGGTCAGCTTGCCGCTATGGCTCGTGTGCGTCGTGCTTATAAAACTTGCCGACAATGGCCCAATATTTTACAAAGCAACCCGCTATAGTCGCTTCGGCTCAAAGGTTGGCGTATATAAATTCCGTACCATAAAACAAGCCTACAACAATATGTCGCCAGAAGCTGGATTCGCCAAGATGGGTCAGCCAGAGCTCGCCAAGCAATACCGTGCGAATGGCGACCAGCTCGATGGCGATCCCCGTTTTTCTAGGTTTGGTACGTTCATGCGTGCAACGAGTCTCGATGAACTCCCTCAGATATGGAATGTGGTACACGGCGAGATTAGCCTGGTTGGGCCACGCGCGCTCGACGTGTTCGAGATGGAAAAATACGATAAGAAAAACCTTATTCTAAGCGTTAAGTCGGGCCTCACAGGCCTCGCGGTTGTATCCGGCAGACACGCTATGAGTTTCGAGGAACGTCGCAAGCTCGATCTCTACTACGTACAGAATTGGAGCTTCGGACTTGATATGGTCATACTACTTAAAACTATTCGCGTAGTCTTCGAGCGAATCTTCAGACATGGCGCACGCTACAACTAAAATGCCTACCAAAACTGTCGAAAACAAGCCTAAGGTCGCGATTGTGCACGACTGGTTATACGGCGGAGGAGCTGAGCTCGTCGTCGAACAATTACATAAACTCTATCCAGATGCACCCATTTACGCGAGCTTTGCCACGAAAGAATGGCGACGGCGCCTGGATGGCAAGGTTATTACTGGTTATCTTGGCTGGTGGCCATTCAACCGATTGCACAAGTTCCTCGGCTTCCTACGTATTCTTTGGTATACGAGTCTCAAGTTTGATAAGTATGACGTTGTCATTAGCAGCAGCGGGGCTGAGGCAAAGGGCATCAAAGTTCCGAAAGGCACGCTACACATCAACTACTGTCATGCCCCTACGCACTACTACTGGAGCCGCTACGATACGTACATGAAGCACCCAGGCTTTGGTCCACTCGATCCGCTTGCTCGGCTTGGCCTAAAGCTACTCGTCCACCCACTTCGCCGCTGGGATTACAAAGCCGCGCAACGCCCCGATTTCATCATTGCCAATTCAACCCACATTCAGCAGGAGATAAAGAAATATTACAAACGAGATAGCACCGTAATATTCCCCCCAGTCTATTTCGAACGATTCCAAAAAATCGAGCATCGCAATAAGCCTCGGCAAGGTTTTTTGATAGCAGGTAGACAGACACCCTACAAACGGTTCGATTTGGCTATTGCCGCCTGTACAAAATTAGGGTTGCCCCTGACTGTCATCGGTACTGGCCCAGACCACAAGCGATTACGCGAGCTTGCCGGAAAAACTGTAACGTTTCTCGGCAGAGTTTCTGACGAAATTATAGAGGAGGAATTCGCTCACTCAGAGGCACTTATCTTCCCGGGGCTCGATGATTTCGGTATC
>Ga0172381_10001364_pt1 | contig 29042 bp, 29 predicted proteins | sample Leawel6488metaG_FD_119754 | JGI IMG/M metagenome (GOLD analysis project Ga0172381, IMG submission 119754) | Leachate microbial communities from a municipal landfill in Southern Ontario, Canada - Leachate well 64-88 metaG | ecosystem: Engineered > Solid waste > Landfill > Unclassified | place... | reverse complement strand
GTCTGGTGGCGATGGCGCGGTGGACACACCTGTTCCCATCCCGAACACAGAAGTTAAGCACCGTAGTGGCGAAGGTATCCGGTTTTCCGGGAAGAATAGCGAGCCGCCGGGCTTTTTCTTTTTAAGAACCTGTATTTCTTATATAATAAGACTATGAAAAGAATTAATGTCATACCACTTCGTTCAACCATCACTTCCGATAAAGATATTTTAAATAGAGAACAAACAAATTATTTAGACCAACTAAGTACTAAGATCGGCGTCGATTTGCTTGTCAATCAAGAGTCATCAATCAATCTATTTTTCATTGAAACAGGCGGCACTGAAGAAGCCTTTTTAGATTCTTTTGCAAAGTATTCTCCACCCTTTTATTTACTAACTACCGCGTACCGCAATTCACTTCCAGCGGCGCTAGAAATCGGAGCCTATTTAGATAATCAAAATTTAGCTTATCAAATCATCCACGGAAGCATTGAACAAGTCTCAAAATCTCTCATGGCAATCATTGATGTTCAAAACAAAAAGGATACATCATTTTTTCGCCTCGGCGTAATTGGTAAGCCATCGGATTGGCTCATCGCCTCGAACATTAACCGTGAGTACGCGAGAGCAAAATATCAAATGGCATTTATCGACATCAGTTATGGGGAATTCACTTCGGAAATTGATAAAAATAGTTATGATAACAGCACAAAAATCGAAAATATTCGAAAAATCATCGCAAATACGGACTATTTGGAAGGTGCTCTAAATATTTATGGGGCGATTAAAAGACTAATTATAAAGCATGATTTACAAGGTTTTAGCATTCGTTGCTTTGATCTCTTAGGTCTTTATCGTAATACGGCATGTCTCGCTCTTGCCCTCATAAATGATGAAGGAATCAGCGCGGGATGCGAAGGAGACCTGCCAATTCTTGCCGGTATGCATTTAGTAAAGAAACTGTTAAACGAAGATTCTTTTCAGGCCAATCCCAGCAGTATTGATGAGGTTGCTAAGACGATAACTTTCGCCCATTGTACAGTACCATTTTCGATGTGCCAAAAGCACACTTTTTTAACTCACTTTGAATCAGATCTTGGCATCGGGATTCGCGGTGAAATGAAACTCGGACCATGCACTATATTCCGTCTATCTTCAAACCTTAAAAAAGCGTTGATTGAAGAAGGCGAAATAATTGCTAACTTAAGTCGTGATGATTTGTGCCGAACCCAAATTGTCATTAAGTTGGAAAACGGACTAAATAAGATTCTAAATAAACCATTAGGAAATCATCATCTGATTATTTATGGACATCATAAAAGTAGTCTTCTTAGGTTTTTAAAAACTATCGACTCGTGTCTTGAACTTGTTTGAGATTAAACAGTTAATGATTTATACTAGTCGTGGCATTAAGATATATAACTTGGAAATATATTGTACATATGTTATATTTCTAAAAAGGTAAATATTACCTTTGCCCAAATTGAACATGACAATTGACAAATCCACGCCCTACGGCGACATCAATATATCCACGGAAGCCATTGCCACGATTGCCGGAAATGCCGCGATCGAGTGCTATGGTGTTGTTGGCTTGGCCAGCAAATCTTCCATCCGCGAAAATATCGCTGAGCTTTTGAAAGCTGATTCGTACTCTAAAGGTATACAAGTCATTAAAAGCAAAGAAGCTTACGAAGTTGATGTTTTTATCGTTGTCGCTTATGGTGTGAAAATTACGGAAATCGTCTCGCAAGTTCAAAAAAAGATTAAATACGTTTTAAGTAAAACGTTTGATTTGAATTTTAAAGCGATCAACGTTTACGTCCAAAGTCTTAAGACAATTATTTAACGGAAAATAACAAAATGAAAAATATTGACGGCCAATTATTAAAACAAATGATTATCTCGGGAACGAATAATCTTTATAACCACTACCCCGAAGTGGACTCTTTAAACGTTTTTCCAGTACCAGACGGTGATACCGGCATGAACATGAATTTGACGATGTCATCAGGCATGAAAGAAATTCAAAACCGCAATGACAGTGATGTTTATACGATTGCCATCGCTTTTTCTAAAGGACTCTTAATGGGTGCCCGTGGTAACTCTGGGGTCATTACCAGCCAAATCTTCCGCGGCTTTTCACAATCGCTTGAAGGCAAAAAGACAATGAACTCTGTTGATTTAGCCGAAGCCCTCGTGAATGGCAGTGAAGTTGCTTATAAAGCCGTTATTCGTCCCGTTGAGGGCACGATATTAACGGTTATACGCGAATCATCTAAGGCAATGCTTGCCCACGTAAACTCTGACTTATCAATTGAAAAGGCTTTTGCCTTTTTGCTTAAAGAAGCTAAAGCTTCGCTTGAAAGAACACCTGAACTTCTTCCAATTTTAAAAGAAGTCGGTGTTGTCGATAGTGGTGGTTTTGGTCTTGTTACGATTTTCGAGGGTATGGAAAAAGCATTACTCGGCGATGTGGTTGAGAAATCACAAGCGACGATTTTTGAAGATAGAAAGCCACAGCCGGAGTTTAAGGGCCAAAAGAGCGAAGACGAGTTTGGCTATTGCACTGAGTTCATTCTTCGTTTGGGGCCCGATGCTGTTAAAAAACCATTTGTGGAAAAACGTTTCACCGGCGTTTTAAATAGCCATGGTAATTCTCTTGTTGTCGTTAAAGATATGGATATCGTAAAAGTTCACGTTCATACCCTTGAACCGGGTGCAATTTTAAATTATGCCCAAAACTTCGGTGAATTTGTCACTTTGAAAATTGAAAATATGACTGAGCAGCATAGTCATCTTGACGTGGTTCCCGGCGACGTAAAACCTGAAGAAACCACCGAACGGCCGCTTAAAGATTACGCCCTGATCGCTGTCAGCGCCGGCGAAGGATTGAACCAGATCTTCTCGGATATTGGCGTTGATTATATTGTCAGTGGCGGTCAAACGATGAATCCGTCAACCGAAGACTTTTTAACAGCGATTGAAAAAGTTCACGCCCGCAATGTTTATATTCTTCCGAATAACTCTAATATCGTCATGACAGCCTCGCAAGCTTGCGATGTTGTTGAAGGCGAAACGATTGCTCGCGTTATTCCGAGCAAAACGATACCACAGGGTATTGTAGCCGCGATGATGTTTAATCCCGACTTAGATCCTGAAGAAAATTTTAAAGAGATGAAGGCGGCTTTGAAAAATATCGTCTCTGGTTCCGTGACTTATGCAATCAAGGATACTGATATCGAAGGCATCCATGTAACCAAAGGTTATTACATGGGTTTCAAAAACAAATCAATCATCGTGTGTGTCAAAGACAAAATCGAAGCACTTTATGAATTAGTTAAATCAATGGTTAATGCGAACTCAGCGATTCTTACCATTATTCTCGGCGAAGATATTAGCGAAAGTGAGGAGTCAAAATTGAGCGAGTCCTTATTTGAACAATATCCTGAGCTTGAAATTGATATCAAACGCGGTCAGCAGCCAGTCTATTCTTTCCTTGTCGGCGTCGAATAAAAAATAAAACAAGACCGTAATAGGTCTTTTTTTGATAACAACATATGAATTTGCTAAAATGAAGCTATGAAATTTTCGAAGTCTCCACGCATTAATAAGACCCTTTACGATATGGGTTTATACACCTATGAAGACATCATTTTTCACTTGCCTCGCAAATACGATAATCTCGAACCGACCCGCGAATATGGTTTAAAAGACAAAGAGCGTGTTGTTTTTGTCGGCAAAATTACTCGTTCACCGGTAAATTCGCGCTTTTCAAGAGCGCAAGTCACACGTTTTTCATTTACAACAAAAGCCGGAAACACTTTTGCAATCGAGGCCTGGAACCGCCCCTATCTAACCAAAATGATTGATGATGCAAGTCTTTATACACTTGTTGCTAACTATGATTATTACAAAAATAAATTTAACATGATTAATCTCACGAAAGGTGAACCACCTGAGGGTGATTATTTACGCCCCGTTTATTCTCTTCCTAACGCCATCGCTAATTATCAATTCGCGCGGTTAGTCGAAAAATCCTTTGTTAACAAAGAAGAACCGATTATTAGTGATATTCCTAAGACTTTAGGCGAAAAGTATCGCCTTCTTGACAAAGAAAAAGCTTTGCGTCTCGCCCATCGTCCCTTTTCAAAGAAGGATATTTATGAAGGGCTTCGCGTTTTAAAGTATGAGGAGTGTCTGCTTTTTTCATTGAAGACACAAATTATTCGCACTCAAAACAAAGAACTCATCAAAAACGAACGACAATTTATTGACCGCGATAAATTGAAATCTTTCATCCGTTCCTTGCCATATAAACTTACTGACGACCAAATTAATTCGGTTGGCGAGATTATCAAAGATATGGATCAAAGAAGTTTAATGTATCGCTTACTTCAAGGCGATGTCGGAACCGGTAAAACTTTGGTCGCGGCCTTAGCCTTTTATGGCAATTATCTACGTAATGACCAGGGAGCGTTAATGGCTCCAACTGACGCTTTGGCAAGACAACATTTTAAAACCTTAAGAGAATTATTTACGGATACCCCGTTACGTATCGCCTTACTATTGGGGGCAACGCCAAAGAAAGAACGATTTCAAATTATTATGGGTTTAATCAATCATAAGATTGACTTAGTTATTGGAACGCACGCTCTTTTTTCTGAAGACGTGAATTTTTCTTCACTTGGTTTAGCTGTTATTGATGAGCAGCATCGCTTTGGGGTCAATCAACGTCTATTACTCGCATCCAAAGGCGAACACGCCGATTTATTGCTCATGTCTGCCACGCCAATCCCTCGCACTTTGGCCCTTACTCTTTATGGCGATTTAGACGTCTCAACGCTCACGCAATTTCCGTTTGCACAAAGAAATATTTTCACAAAAGTGGTTTCCAATTCGGACGCGTTAATTCATCAGACAATTGAGAAGGCAATCACGAAGCAAAGACGCGTATATGTCGTTGCTCCGGTTATTGATGTTAGTGCGACCGGTCTCGTTTCGGTCGAAGAACTGTTTAAATACTACAAACAGCTTTATCCTGGACAAGTTAGTCTGCTACATGGGCAAATGAGTATCGATGATAAAAACTATGCGCTAAGCGAGTTTATAAGCGGAAAAACACCCATTATCGTCTCCACAAGCGTCATTGAAGTCGGAATTGATGTTAAAGAAGCCTCAACCATGGTCATTTACGCCCCAACTTCGTTTGGTTTGGCAAGTCTTCATCAGTTGCGTGGTCGCATCGGACGAGACGGTAAAGAAGCGACATGTTTACTCGTCTATGACGGCGAAGATGAAGATGAAATTGATAAACTAAATGTTCTCGTCGAGTCTAATGATGGCTTCTTCATCGCCGAAGAAGATTTAAGAAGGCGTGGACCAGGGGAGTTAAGTGGCATTCGCCAGTCTGGTATCACAAACTTTGAATTTGTTAATTTAATTGATGATTTTAAAATGTTTGAATATGCCCGCAGTGACGCAAAAGCGATTCTTGAAAACGAACGTGATTTTGAAAACCGCCGGATAATAACAAAGGCCAAAAAAGAAATAGCTTTGGCCAAGTTCACGAACGTCTAAGTTCTACATGCATCGTTTTTATGTAGATAAGCGATGGTAAATGATAAAATATTAAGGAAGGAAATAACTATGATTAAAATTGTTGTTGATATGATGGGCGGAGATCTCGGAAGCCCGGCGACTGTTGAAGGCCTTCTTGCCTTTTTAAAGGATTATACTGACGTTGAAATAACGGCGGTCGGAAAAATTGAAGAATTGTCTTTGCTTAAAGGCAAAGCTACTTTGGTCGATGCCCGCGATGTTCTTCCTATGGAAGCCGGCGTCATGGACGCGATTCGTTCTAAAGGAGCCTCGATGGCAATTGCTATCGACAAAGTTTTAGAATTAAATGCCGATGCCCTGGTCTCCTCGGGAAGCACCGGTGCGTATCTTGGTTCGACATCGATTCGGCTTAAGAAACTGCCTGGCGTTTTACGTCCAGCTCTCATTTCGCCTTTTCCGACAAAAACGCTCGGTCAACAAGTCGTTATTCTCGATATTGGGGCTTCAAATGAAAACTCAGCCCAAGAACTTGCCCAGTTCGCTCTAATGGGAAAATTATACTCACAGGCGGTTCTGGAAGTAAAAGAACCAAAAGTATATTTGCTTTCTAATGGTTCAGAACCGGAAAAAGGTTCGCCTGAATCGAAAGACGCTTATCAATTGCTGGCGGGAAGGTTTCCTGGCTTTATGGGTAACATCGAAGGCCGCGACGCCCTTAATGGCTCAGCTGATGTCGTTGTCACCGACGGATTTACTGGTAATGTTTTTTTAAAGTCTGTCGAAGGATTAGCCAAAATGATGTCAGGCTATATTAAAGAGGCTTTTCAGCGCAATATCTTCTCGAAAATCGGCTATCTTTTATCAAAAAAAGGCTTTAAACGAATGTCACAAGCCATGAATTACAAAAATTATGGTGGGGCGATGTTTCTCGGCTTGAGCAAAGTTGCCGTCAAGGCTCACGGCTCAAGCGATGGTTTAGCCTTCATGCACGCACTTCGCGTGGCCTATCGCCTTGCTAATGCAAATGTCCCATCACTAATAGAAAAAGGAATTAAAGAAAATGCATCGCTTATCTAAATTATTTAAATATTTTCGTTTAAAGCCCAAAGAGCTTAGAACCTACGAATTGGCTTTTACTCACCCCTCTTATAATCTTGATGCCAAAAGTTGTCATGAAGATTATGAAAGACTCGAGTTTCTAGGTGACTCAATTCTCGGCGCCTCAGTCGCTGATCTCGCCTTTCAAGCCCACCCCGAAGAAGACCAAGGTTTTCTTACTAAATTAAGAAGTTCGCTTGTTAACACTAAAGCTCTTGCTAAATACGCTCGCTATCATCACCTTGCCGAATATATTGTTGTCGGTAATAGTTTTAGTGGCGAGGTCGAAAAATCTGATAAAATGCTCGAAAATGTGTTTGAATCCTTTATCGGTGCGGTGTATCTTGACTTAGGCTTTAAAGTGGCTTACGGAATCGTTAAGCGTGTTTTCGAGCATGATATCTTAAACTATTCACCAGAGAAAACAATTGATTATAAATCGCGTCTTCAGGAAGAAACACAACTCGAGCATCGCCATTCGGTCACTTTCCGTCAGGTAAGCGTCGAAGGACCAGCTCATAATCGCGTTTTTGAAATGGAAGTCATTCTTGATGGTGGAGTCATATTAGGACGCGGTGTCGGTCCGAGTAAAAAAGCCGCCGAGCAAGAGGCGGCTAAGAACGCGCTTTTAAAAAAAGCTGGAAGTAAGTAATGGGTCTTTTTTCTTATCTAAAAGATAAATTTTCGCGTAAAAGCGAGAAAACAACGAAATATGTCAGCGGTCTTGAAAAATCACGGCACCATTTTGCCGATCGTCTTAAAAGCCTGGCCAAGCGTTATGCTCATGTAAATGAGACGTATTTCGAGGAATTAGAAACGATTTTAATTGAAGCCGATGTCGGTATCGCATTAACAATTCGGACAATTGAAAATTTATTAAAAGAAGCCAAGGAAAAGAAAATTAGTGATCCATCGATCATTAATGAGTTACTTGTCGATGCCTTATTTGTAAGTTATGCGACTAAAGGTGGCGACATTGAAAATGATATTCACTTTCAATCCACCGGTCCGACCATCTTATTGATGGTCGGTGTTAATGGTGTTGGCAAAACGACAACGATTGCCAAAATCGCCCATCGTTATCAAGTCCAAGGCAAAAGAATTATGCTGGCGGCCGGTGATACTTTTCGAGCTGGAGCGACCGAACAACTCACAGTGTGGGCCAAACGTCTTGATTGCCCAATTGTCATCGGAAAATATGCTCAAGACCCGGCAAGCGTGGCTTATGAGGCAGCCCAGGCAGCCATAAAGGAAAAGATTGATTTATTAATAGTTGATACAGCCGGACGTTTGCAAACAAAAATCAATTTGATGGCCGAGTTAGGAAAAATATCACGCGTTCTTTCAAAAGAAATTGCTGGAGCTCCGCATGAGACCTTCTTAGTCATCGACGCCACGACCGGACAAAATGGAGTCATCCAAGCCAAAGCCTTTAAGGAAGCTACGCCGGTTACAGGTATTATCATCACCAAAATGGATGGAACATCCAAAGGCGGAATTATCTTAGCGATTCGCGATGAACTAGCTTTACCAGTTCGTTTTATCGGCCTTGGGGAAAAAATGGATGATTTACAAGAGTTTGATCTTGACGAATACTTATATGGATTGTGCCTTGGAGATGAGCAATGAAGGATAATCTCGCGCTAACAAAAAAATATAGCGAATTATTAGAATTTTATGGTCGCTTACTTACGGAGTCACAAAGGCAAATAATGAGCGATTATTATCTTTTTGATTTGTCGCTTAGCGAAATTAGCGAGAATTGCAACATCTCGCGCAGTGGTGCCCTTGACACAATAAATAAAGCCTCACAAAAACTTGAAGTATTCGAAGAAAAGCTTAATTTGGTTAAAAGTTTTCACGAAAGCAAGACGAAGAGCCGCGGTCAGGCCCGAGCGGCGATTGAAGAACTTGAAGGAAAAATTAAACATGGCATTTGAATCATTAAGCGATAGATTTGCCCGCATTTTTAAGAAACTGCGTGGCCAATCGCGTTTAACCGAAAGCAATATGGATGATATGCTCAAGGAAATACGCGTCGCTCTTTTAGAAGCAGACGTAAATTTTAAAGTTGTTAAAGACTTCTTGGCCCAAGTCAAAAAAAGAGCAATCGGCGAAGAAGTTTTAACTAGATTAAATCCCTCACAAACGGTTGTGAAAATCGTTCATGATGAAATTGAAAAGCTCTTAGGAACAAGCGAAGATCAATTATCATTTAATCGCAATAAACCGACTATTATCATGCTTGTTGGTCTTCAAGGTTCGGGCAAGACGACAACAGCGGGCAAACTCGCTCTTTTGATGAAGAGCAAAATGAACAAAAAAGTATTGTTGGCAGCTTGCGACATTTATCGTCCTGCCGCCATTGATCAACTCGAACAAATTGCTCAGGAAGTTGGCGTGGATATTATATCGGAGCGTGGCAAGATGAATCCGGTGGACATTGCTAAAAAAGCTCGTTTAAAAGCATATAACGATCACTATGATGTTTTGATTGTTGATACAGCTGGGCGGCTCCATGTTGATGAACCTTTGATGACGGAATTGAACAGCATAATTAAAGATATCGAACCAGATGAGATACTACTCGCTTTTGACGCCATGAGCGGCCAAGATGTCGCTAATGTTGCTTCATCTTTTAACGTGAACGTTAAATTAACGGGTGCAGTTATGACAAAACTCGATGGCGACGCCCGTGGCGGAGCAGCCTTATCGATTCGCCATTTGACCGGAGTTCCGATAAAGTTTTCTGGAACTGGTGAAAAGCTTGCTGATATTGATGTTTTCCATGCTGACCGCATGGCCGATCGTATCTTGGGAATGGGTGATGTCGTCAGTCTAGTTGAAAAAGTTCAAGACGAACTCGATGAAAAGGAAATGAAAAAGTCAGTCAATCGGATGATGTCAGGAAGATTTGATTTAGAAGACATGCTTAATCAAATGCGGCAAATTCAAAAACTTGGCTCTTTAGGCGGTTTGATGAGTATGATTCCCGGTATGCCGAAATTAAGCGATGAGCAAAAAATTCAGGCCGAAAAGGAAATTGCAAATTTTGAGGCTATTTATAATTCGATGACACCCGAAGAAAGACGTCATCCGGAAATACTGCGCAATTCCAGAAAAGTTCGGATTGCTCGTGGTAGTGGCAAAACGAATGCTGACATTAATCGCATCATAAATAAGTATGAAAAATCCAAAGAGATGATGCGGAAAATGGGACAAATGCAAAAAGGTAATAAAATGCCGCCCGGTGGTTTAGGCGGCTTTGGTGGTTTAGGTTTTTAGGATTACTTCTTTATGAACTTAGCGCCCTTTTCAAGGGCCTTTTTTTCCCAATCAGGCTGAATATTTTCATCGACTTCCTGTAGTAATTTAAAATCATTTTTACTCAGTTGAAGTTTTGCAAACAAATCAGGTCGATACTTACGCGTTAGAACTAGCGACTGTTTTCTTCGCCACTTGTTGATAGCGGTGTGGTTTCCTGAATAAAGAATATCCGGAACCTTGCTTCCTTCAAAAACATATGGTTCGGTGTATTGGGGATATTCAAGCATTCCGTTTTCGAATGATTCCTCATCTAAAGATTCACTCGCAATCGCCCCTTCTTGTAGGCGAATGACGGAATCAGCAATGGCCATTGCAGCAATTTCTCCACCCGTTAAGATGAAGTCTCCAATTGAAATTTCTTCATTAACATAAGAGTTGACTCTTTCGTCAATTCCTTCATAATGACCGCAAATTAGGACTAAATCTTGGCATTTTGCCAATTTTTTAGCTGTTTTTTGCGAATATTTATTGCCCCGAGGGCTAAGTAAAACGATATGGGTGTCGTTATTTTTAATATCTTTGATGGCATCGATGATTGGCTGTGCTTTCATAATCAAGCCAGCACCACCTCCGACCGGCGGAGTGTCAACGCGATGGTAGCGATCTTTTGTGTAATCACGAATATCAATAGTTCTGATTTCAACTGTTTCTTTAGTTATGGCGCGTTTAATAATTGAGTTCGTTAGGAACCCATCAAACATTTGTGGAAAGAGAGTGAGAATTGATATTTTCATAGCATTCCGTTAATTATCTTGACGACGATTTCCTTCTTCTTAATGTTAACATCTTTAATAAAAGCGGCGATAAAAGGGACTAAAACATCAGGGGCCTCATCACGAGATATTCGCAAGGTGCGATGAGCCGGATAATCTTCCACTTTACTGACAAGACCAATCGCTGACATTCCTTCGTCAAACACCTGGCAGCCAAGAAGATCATCGTGATAATAAAATCCTTTCGGAAGGCTTTCAATCTTCTTGTCGATTAATAATTGAAAACCGACGTATCTTTCGGCTTGCTCAAGGGTCAATATGTTCTCAAAAGTAACAACATAACGGTCTTTACTTTTGCGTGCAGTAAGAATTTTCGCTTCAAAGCTGATGTCTTCATTCTCGCTTACAAGCAAGACCTGCTGGTTCTTTTTAAATCTTTTGCTTGGAAAATCAGTCATGCTAAAAACTTTAACTTCGCCGCGAAGGCCAACTGTGTTAGTTATCCTACCAATTACTACTTTTTCCATACTATAAAAGAGAACGAGGATTAATCCTCGTCCTTTTCTTCAAACGATTCAAATTTTAGATGAATGCGTTTATTTTCACTTTTACCGGCGACTGAAACGAGTTCACGAAGAGCGTTGGCGATTGTTCCCTTGCGACCGATGAGACGAGCAGTATCATCATTTTCGGCGACGATAAGCAAGACAACTTCACGCGGTGAATCACTGGGAAGCTCACGAATCATGACGATGTCTTTGTTCTCGACAATTGGATCAATCAAGGCGTGAATAATCTTCTCGTAATCCATTATTTATCTCCTTTGACGTTCTTCTTACTTTCGGCGAGTTTGACCATCAAACCCTTTTTCGTAAATAAAGTACGAATTGTGTCGGATGGAGTGGCGCCTTGACGTAGCCATTTAAGGGTTACTTCTTCATCGATGACGGCATTTTCGATTCCTTTGGCAGGATCGAAGAAACCGAGTTGTTCTATGTAGCGGCCATCACGAGCATAACGTGAATCGGCAACAACGATACGGAAGAATGGATCCTTATGGCGACCGACTCTTGCTAATCTAATTTTTACTGACATGTGTTTTCTCCTTTTTCCGTCGTAAGTTTATTATAAATAAGTTTTAGTGTCAAGTAAAAGTACTTAACAGTAAGGGCTAAATAAATGTTTCTTGTCAACCAAATACTTATTTGGTAATATAACTAAGCGCGTATTAATGCGCTGCGGACGGTCCGCTGTCAAAAATCGGGACAAGAACGCCTTAAGAAACCACATGAAAAAAGGAGGAAACAACAATGAATTCCAACATCGTTAACGAAGTTACCGCTTCACAACTCAAATCCGACATCATTGATTTCAGCTCCGGAGACACCGTCAAGGTTTTTGTTCGCATTATTGAAAACAAAAAAGAACGTCTCCAAGCTTTTGAAGGCGTCGTTATGCAACGCCGCGGCGCGGGTGTTAGTGCCACTTTTACCGTCAGAAAGATATCGTCTGGCATCGGCGTCGAAAGGACATTTCCGCTTCATTCGCCAGCTATCGCGAAAATCGAATTGCTTAAAAGAGGTAAAGTTCGCCGCAACAAAATCAATTATCTCCGCAAGTTATCGGGTAAAAAAGCCCGTATTAAAGAAATTCTTTAATTAACTAAAACTTAAAGCCCTCGGCACACGAGGGTTTTTTGATTGTTTGCAATAGTTAAAACCACTATGGTTTTATTGTAAATTATTAAATACGTATTATACTTATACGTGGATATTTATGGTTGACACATATTTAGAACCTAATGGTAACCCCAAAAATGACCGCCGGATTCGTAAAGAATTAGGCATTAAGCGCAATCCTCTTCGCGCCTTTTTGAAATTTCTTTTCACGTTTCTTTTTATCTCGGTTTTATTGGTCGGAAATGTCATTATTTTTCATAATTTGTATTACCGCTCTTTTTTTGTTAATGGTCAATCGATGTATCCGACCCTCAACGGAAACGCCACTTATAGCGATGGCACGTTAATCGGTCAAATTTATGATGGTTCGATTTCGCTTAATGGCGCAACTGTCGACTATGGCATCATGGACACTCATGAAGCGACCAAACAAGGTATTCGACGTTTTGATATCATCATTACTAAATATAGCGAAACTGATCCTAGCGATAAAATCAAAAGAGTGATTGCTCTACCCGGCGAGACGTTTTACTTTGTAAGCACCTCGCCAAACGAAGCGACAAACGGTGACTTTTACTTGATTCCCGAAGACACTGGCGAAGCTGTTTTGATTCCTCAGAATTTTGGTTCAGAAGCAATCTTGCGCCAAAAAGATTATAGCGGTGACAGCATTCCTAAAGTGACTAGTCCTAAGACTCTTGAAGAAGATGAATATTACGTATTAGGCGATAATCGTCCTCACAGCAGTGACTCAAGTGGAGGATATATTATTCGTTACTCTTATATCGAAGGGGTGGCGATTGCCCTTGAAGGTACGACCACATTAGTATGTGAAAACGGTCAAGCCTGCCAAGCTGGTCGTATTAACTTCCATTGGCCGCAATCATTAAGGTGGAAAGATGTCTAATATCCATTGGTTTCCTGGACATATGAATCGCGCTTTGCGCGAAATCGGCGCTAAGGCCGCGTTAGTTGACCTCGTCGTCGAACTTCGCGATGCTCGCGCCGCTTTAAGTTCAGCTAACGAAGATGTCATCAAACAATTAAAAAACCGTAATAGGTTAATTGTTTTAACAAAGAGCGATATGGCTCTTGAAGTCGAAACGAAGAAATGGATTAACTTCTTTGTAAGCCAAGGTCATGAAGCGATTAGCGTTAACCTTACATCACCAAAAGATTTATCCAAACTTATCAAGGCGATTAGCTCCACAGATAGCAAAAAACGTCACAAAGAAGCCACAAGAGGCATGAAACCACAACCTTTGAGGATAATGGTCGTTGGCGTTCCAAATGTCGGGAAATCAACGTTTATTAACAAATTAGCAGGCAAGAAAGCTGCCCAAGTCGAAAACCGTCCCGGCAAGACCAAAGCTCAGCAGTGGATTAAGGTTGATAATCAATTTGAACTACTTGATACACCAGGAATTATGCCGATGAAATTCGAAAATCACGACTTTGCTGTTAACCTTGCCCTTTTGGGAATGGTTAAAGAAGATATTCTTCCCAAAGAAGAGTTAGCGCATAAGATTATTAGATATCTTAAAGCTAATCATCCCGCTACTCTTGAAAACACTTATACTCTTTCGAATATCGATGCAAAAGATGAAACAACAATCATTTATGAAATCGGTATGCGTGCTGGTGTTCTTGAAGGCGGTAAACCAGATATAAATCGCGCGATTATGATGCTATTAAACGATTTTCGTAATGGCAAGATTGCGCGGGTCAGTTTAGAAACGATTTAATATGCTTTTGACCTTTGAAGATTCTTTTTATTCTAATCAAATACGAAATATTGCTGGTGTTGACGAAGCGGGCCGCGGTCCTTTGGCTGGTCCCGTGGTCGCATGCGCGGTCGTGCTCCCGCGTACGTATTTAAATAATGAGGTTAACGATTCGAAGAAATTATCGGACAAGAAAAGACGAAAACTTTTTCAAGATATCCTCGCTAACTGCCTATCTTATGGGGTAGGTATTGTTAGTCCTGAAACAATTGATGAAATAAATATTTACCATGCTTCGAAATTGGCGATGAAAATTGCTTTGCAGAAGTTGAAAGTCCCAGTTGACTGCATCATGACTGATGCCATGCCACTTCAAGGCTATGATGTTCCAGTTTATGACATCATAAGCGGTGACGCCAAAGTACGAGCAATCGCCGCGGCCTCAATTATCGCCAAAGTCATTCGCGATGATATTATGATTGATTTGCACAATCAGCATCCGGAATATGGTTTCGTTACCAACAAAGGCTATCCGACTAAGATGCATTGTGAGGCTCTCCACGTTTATGGACCCTTAAAAGGAATTCATCGCTATACATATGGTCCCGTTGCCAGTTCGTTGATTGAGAAGATAAGTCTTATTTAACAAATTCATAAAATCGAAATTCCTCCCTTATATATAAAGTGGAGGTTTTTATATGACCGGAAGAGATATCTTAATTTATTTGGCGATAAAGTACAAAGGTAATTGGGACGATATATATGGAGCGATTAAGCGAAAAGAACCAATTGACGACACATCTTTTAATGATTTATTAGCAACCCTTAAAGCTAATACAATCACAATTATCGATAATAATTATCCTCATCATCTCAAACAAGCTCATAAGCCACCTTTTGTGTTGTTTTATTATGGCGACTTGAGCCTTTTAGAACATCCACAGGAAACCATTGCCTTCATCGGGAGCCGCAAAGCAAGCGAATACGGTAAGAAGATGACACGGGTGATTGTTGCTGATTTAGCCAAGAAAATGGTCATTGTATCAGGAATGGCAAGAGGAATTGATGCCGTCGCTCACGAGACAGCTATCAATTCAAAAGGTAAAACGATTGCTGTTTTAGGATCAGGTATTGATTATTGCTATCCTCGGGAAAATTTTGATTTATATAACAATATTAAGGAAAACCATCTTCTTATTAGCGAATATCCCAATAAGGTAGCCCCTGATCACAGCCAGTTTCCTTTGCGCAACAGAATTATTGCAATGCTCTCTAAATCAGTGGTGGTGGGTGAGGCTGATATTAAATCAGGAACGCTTATCACGGTTAGTTATGCCCTCTCCCAAGGACGCGACGTTTGTTGCGTTCCGTATCCCGCCGATATCTCCTCAGCGTGTAACAGCCTCATTAAGCAAGGGGCCAAACTTGTTGAAAATGCAAATGATGTGTATGAAGAAATGGGAATTGACATTAAGGGAAAAGAAATACTAGACATTCAAAAATATAACTAAACGTCTTTAAAGGAAATAAGTATTTACTTTAAGAAGAAAGGGCCTCAACATAGCGATTGACAAAGTTCGTTTAGGTATCTATATTTATCAATTGTACAACTGAGGACTGCCATGAAACTTGTTATTGTCGAATCGCCCAAAAAAAGTGAATCCTTCAGCCGCTATCTTGGCCAAGGCTTTACTATTTTAGCAACCCAAGGTCACTTACGTGACTTGGCGACATCCGGTAAAGGTGGTCTTGGAATCGACGTTGAAAATAACTTCAAACCGAATTACAAATTGATGCCGAAAAAGAGCGTGGTTTGGGAAAAAATTAAAGCTGAAGCCAAAAATGCTGATGAAATTTTACTGGCAACTGACCCTGATCGTGAAGGTGAGGCAATTGCTTGGCATCTCGCCGATATGTTGAATCTGGAAATCGACAAGACTAAACGTCTTGAGTTTCACGAAATTACACGTGATTCAATTCAAGCGGCCATCAAGAAACCGCGCACTATCGACATGAATCTTGTTAATTCGCAGGAGACCAGACGCATTTTGGACCGTGTCATTGGTTTTAAATTATCGGCGCTTATGCAAAAGAAAATGCGTTCTCCGTCGGCGGGTCGCGTTCAATCTGCAACCTTAAAGATTATTACGGATCATGAAAAGGAAATTGCAAAATTTGTTCCCGAGGAATATTGGGAAATACTAGCTGATGTTGAAATATGTGGAAAAGTATATACCCTTAAACTTTCGAAATTTGATGGATCTACTCCCGATATAAATAATGAATCGACAGCGTTGTCGATTTTTGAAAAACTCGGCGATACTTTAACGATTGATGAAATCATCAAAAAAATGCGTATCGTACCGAGCAAACCACCTTTTAAAACTTCAACATTGCAGCAAGAAGCGTCTAATCGTTTTCGCTTTTCAACATCTAAAACGGCTTCAATCGCTCAAAGCCTCTATGAAGGTTTTACTATCGATGACGAACACGTTGGCCTCGTTACTTATATTCGGACAGATTCGACTCGTTTGAGTGATACTTTTATTCAAAGAGCCCAGAGCTATATCACTGAAACTTTCGGAGCGAACTATATCGGAGGCGTTAAAAAAGAAAAGGCAACCCCTCTTGGCCAAGATGCACATGAAGCGATTCGTCCAACCGCGAATCATCGTACTCCAAATAGCGTTGCCAAGTATTTGTCCTCCGATCAAGCAAAGCTTTATCGTTTAATTTACAATCGTGCCTTAGCCTCACTTATGGCTGACGCGAAAGAAGAAGTGTCGACCGCAATTTTAAAAAGTGGCAATCTCGAGTTCAAACTCGAAAGCAAAAAAGTATTGTTTGATGGTCATCGTCGTCTATATGAAGATGACGAGCCGGATGTCATATGTACGCCATCAATGCAAAAGGGAACGACATTTAGAATTCTTAAAAAGCAAAAAGTACAAAAATTTACGACGCCTCCTTCTCGATATAGCGAAGCTAAGGTCGTGCAATTAATGGAAGAAGCCGGCATCGGCCGCCCATCAACCTATGCTTCCACGATTAAACTTTTACTGACCAGAAAATATATCGAAATGACCAAGGAAGGAATTCGCGCGACAGAACAAGGTATAAAAAACGCGACGGTTATTACTAAGTACTTCCCGGAATTTGCCGATCTTAAATATACAGCAAATATGGAATTAGAACTCGACCAGATTCAATACGGAAAAACAAAACATCTCGAAATGCTGACTAACTTTTATGGGCCATTTGAAAAGAAAGTTAAAGAAGTATATCAAATAATGTATAAAGAACCCGAAGAAGAAACGGGCGAAACGTGTCCAAAATGTGGAAGTCCTCTCGTTGTGAAGAAAAGCCACTATGGCACATTCATTGCCTGCAGTTCTTATCCGACATGTAAATATATCAAAAAGCCGGAGCCAGTAGCCCCTGATTACATCGGCGAGGATTGTCCGGTTTGTGGTAAACCTTTAGTCCGCCGCAAATATGGACGTAATAAATCGTTCATTGCCTGCAGTGGCTATCCGACTTGCACATATTCAAGAAACGAAGCGCAAAAAACAGGTCATCTCCAGCACAGTCATGAGCATGAAGAAATGGTTGGGAAGTGCCCAAAATGCGGTGGTGATCTTAAAGTTAGGACATATCGCGGCAAGAGTTTTATCGGCTGTGGCAATTATCCTAAGTGCGATTACAGTGCTAAATACAATAAAAAATAGAGAGCAGATGGAGGCAACCATCTGCTTTTGCTATATAATAGACACATGGGAAAAATAAATGTTGTTGGGGCCGGTTTAGCCGGCGTTGAAGCAGCTTTCTATTTAGCAAATAAAGGACATGAAGTTCATCTTTTTGAAAAGCGCCCCCAAGTTATGACTCCCGCCCATCAAAGCGGACTATTCGCTGAGTTGGTTTGTTCAAATTCTTTAAAAAGCAACCGCTTGGATAATGCCTGTGGTTTGCTCAAGGAAGAAATGCGTATCATGAACTCACTAACGATGGAGGCTGCAGCTCTTTCTTCCGTCCCAAGTGGTAATGCCTTAAGCGTCGATCGTGAACTTTTTGCGAAGATAATTACGGAAAAAATACGGCAAAACAAGCATATTTTGATTGTTAGCGAAGATGTTAAAACATTTTCTGAAGAGTTGACAATTGTTACAACCGGACCGCTTACAAGTGATGCATTAGTCGATGAATTAGTAACGATTATTGGCCCTAACGCCTTATCTTTTTACGACGCCAGTGCTCCGATACTAACTAAAGAATCAATTAATTTTGACGTCGCATATTTTAAGTCTCGGTACGAACAAGGTGATAATAGCTACATTAACTGCCCATTTAATAAAGATGAATATTACCAATTCATCGAACAATTAGTAAATGCCAAAACAGTTGTGCTTCATGAGTTTGAGTCGAATTATTTTGAAGGCTGTTTGCCGATTGAAGTCCTCGCTAAGCGTGGGGCCGATACCTTGCGGTATGGTCCTTTAAAACCTAAAGGTCTAGCCTTGGATAGAAGCAATCCTCCTTATGCCGTCGCTCAACTCAGGCAAGACAATTTAATTGGATCTTTATATAACATTGTCGGTTTTCAAACGAACCTTGCTTATTCGGAGCAAGAACGCCTCTTCCGCATGATTCCAGGTCTCGAAAAAGCTGAATTCTTGCGTTTTGGACTAATGCACCGGAATACATACATTAATAGTCCGCTAGTCTTAGATGAAAATTTAACATTAAAGAATAAAAATAATATTATTGTTGCCGGACAACTTTCTGGAGTCGAGGGATATGTTGAAAGTGCCGCGACCGGAATCATCGCCGGTATTGTTGCCCATCAAATACTTAATAATAAAAATAGTAAGTTGCCCCCAACATCGACGATGATTGGCTCATTAGTGCGTTATATAACTAAAGCTAATCCGGAGACTTTTACACCGATGAACGCTAATTTTGGTATTCTTGAAAATGCGAACAAACGTCATCGCGATATTGATATTTCCAACTCCTTAGAAGCCATTAAAAAATACTGGGAGGATGTCAATGAATAAACAAACACAAGAATTTATTGATCATCTTCGCGAAGAACGTCTTTTTTCAGAACGAACAATCGACTCATATCGACGCGACATTGACAAATTTTATAAATATTTGCATCACGAAGGTTTGGGAATGGATGAAGTTAATCCAGGCGTAATTCGTAATTTTTTAACAATTGAGCTTCAAGCTTGCATTTCGAAAAGATCGTGTGCCCGCCGGTTAGCCTCGCTACGTCACCATTTCGAATTCATGAAAAACAAAAAATATATCAAAAGCAATCCTTTTTCCTTCATTCAAACACCTAAGAAGGATATCCGTTATCCCAAAACTTTGTATCTTGAACAAGTCGAAAATCTCATCTTGGCAAACACTAAACGCACCGACTTTTTAGCCCCTCGCGATACGGCTATTATCGAGCTCCTTTATGCCTCGGGAGTACGGGCTGAAGAGCTAGTGAATATTAAGCTTTCGGATATCGATTTCCGCACGCGAGCCATTCGTGTTCTTGGTAAAGGGAAAAAAGAGCGTATTGCACCTTTTTCGCTTAATGCGAAAGAAGCATTGGAAATATACCGTGATTCGACACGGGAAAAGCTCATTTTTAAAGATGAATTACTGCAGGATATTCGCTTCTTCTTTCTTAATTCGCGAGGCCGAAAATTAACGACGCGCGGACTTGAATTTATTCTCAAGGAAACCGAGAAGAAAACCGGTTTATATTTAGGGCTTCATCCACACTTATTACGTCATTCCTTTGCCACTCATTTGCTCGAAGGTGGTGCTGACCTCCGCGTTATTCAGGAGCTGCTCGGACACGAAAGCCTCAACACGACTCAGGTTTATACTCACGTTTCGCAAGAGGCGATGAAAAGCCAGTATCAATTCGCCCATCCACGAGCAAGGAAGAAATCGAAATAAGTCTTAGTATTGGGCTATGATACATAGTATCATGGCTCTTTTTTTCTTTCCTTGTCTATGTAAGGGCGCGTGTGTTATAATAAATCGGCTCTCAAAAGAGAGACTACACACACTATGGATTCAACATCCTAGTCTCATCAACGCCATGGGGCACCGATGAGGGATTGTTGTTGGAAGTAGTGGAGGGAAAAACAAATTGGAGGTTCACAAATGAGTGAAGAAGAAAAGGTTGTCTTAGAAGCAACAGCTGAAGAGGCGCCAAAACAAGATGATGTGATGAAGATGGTTTTGCACGATGAGTCGCAACCGATTATCACGATGAAAAAATTATTAGAGGGTGGTGTCCATTTCGGTCATCAAACTCGCAAATGGAATCCAAAAATGGCTCGTTACATCTACGGAGCCCGCAACGGTATTTACATTATTGATTTAGCCAAAAGCGCCGAAGCAATCAGCGTGGCGTACAAAGCTTTGTATGATATCGTCAGCCAAAACGGCAAAGTACTCTTTGTCGGCACAAAAAAACAATGCCAAGAAGCCGTCACCGAAGAAGCCCTTCGCTCTGGCAGTTTCTATATTACTAACCGCTGGTTAGGCGGAACACTCACCAACTATAAAACGATCGAAAGCCGCATTCGCTACCTCAAGCAGTTAGAGGCGAAGGAAACTGACGGTGTACTCGAACGCCTTCCTAAAAAAGAAGCTGCTCTTTTAAGAAAAGAAAAAGGCAAACTTTCTTTTACATTGTCAGGCATTAAGGAAATGCGCCGCCTACCACAAGCCGTCATAGTCGTTGATCCAGATATTGAACGCAATGCCGTCCGCGAAGCTCGTAAACTCAAGATTCCGGTTTTTGGCATCGTTGATACAAACTCAGACCCGGATGTTTTAGATTATCCGATTCCCGCCAATGATGACGCTGTTCGCTCCGTTCGCTTAATAATAAGCGTTCTTGCTGACGCCGTTGTTGAAGCTAAAGGTGGAATTCCGGTTGTCGCTTATACCAAAGACGAAGGTGAAGAAGTAACCATGAAGGACGCTATTCGCCAAGCTGATAAAGAAAATCAGGAGCGTCTCGCTGCTATTCGCGCTGCCCGTAAGGAACGTCAAGAAAGATACGAGCGTTATCAATCGATGAGGTCGACCAAACGCGAAGATTATAGCCGTGACCGTAGACCGGAAGTTAAAGAAGTTAAAGAAGTTAAAGAAGAAGCAGAAAAAGCTCCAGTCGCTGAACAAAAAGTTGAGCCTGAAGTTAAGGCTGAAGAACCAAAACCTGTGAAAAAAGCAACTAAAAAAGCTGCTCCAGCAGCAAAAGAAGAAGTCAAAGAGGAGGATAAATAATGGCCTCAAGCAATTTAATTGAACTCATTAAAGTTCTTCGCGACCGCACTGGTGCGGGCATGATGGATTGTAAGAAAGCCCTTGAAGAAAATGATCTCGATGTCGAAAAAGCTATCGATTGGCTCCGCGAAAAAGGCATTGCCAAAGCCGCGAAGAAAGCCGGCCGGATTGCTGCCGAGGGATTAACGAAAGTTCGCATTTTCGAAAGCTGCGGAAAGGGTCTCGTTCTTGAAGTTAACTGCGAAACTGACTTTGTCGCCCGTGGTGATAAGTTTATTACTCTTGTTGATAATCTCGCTGAGGACACACTTGATAATGAGCCCGCGGACATTGATGCCGCTCGTAGTCTCGTCGCCCAACATTTGACGGATGCGACGGTGGCCTTAGGCGAAAAGATTGATTACCGCCGTTTTGAAATTATCAAAGCTGCTGAAGGCCAAGGATTATCTCATTATATTCATATGAATGGCAAAATTTCTGTTCTTGTCTTACTGGAAAAAGCTGATGAAGAACTCGGCAAAGGTTTAGCGATGCATATTGCCGCTAACAGCCCGACCTACATTACGAAAAGCGATATTCCCAATGATGTCATCGAACACGAGAAGAATATTGCTTCCGAATTAGCAAAGTCCGATGAGAAATTAGCAAATAAGCCAGCTCACATTCTCGACGGAATTATTCTTGGCAAAGTCAATAAACTATTAAGTGAAACGACTCTCGCCGAGCAAACCTATTTACTCGATGGCGAAAAAAGCGTTGGTGAAACGCTAAAAGCTAATAACAATAAAGTATTAAAATTCGTTCGCTTCCAAGTCGGAGAAGGCATTGAGAAAAAATGCTGTGACTTCGCTGAAGAAGTGATGAGTCAAGTGAAATAAACACTCTTTAAGAGTGTTTTTTCTTAAGGAGATCTTATGACAAACTACAAACGAATCCTACTCAAATTATCTGGCGAAGCCCTATCGGATAGCCACCAAAAACTCATACTTGATGCTAAGCACTTAGATATCGTTGCTACAGCAATTAAATCAATGTATGAACAAGGTGTTCAAATCGCGATTGTCGTTGGTGCCGGCAATATTTGGCGTGGTAAACTCGCCGAACAAATTGGTATCGAAAGAAGCACGGCCGACTATATGGGAATGCTCGGTACAATTATTAATGCCTTAGCCCTTCAAAGCGCGATTGAAAAGACTGGACTTGAATGCCGTGTGATGTCAGCGATTGAAGTCAAAGCAGTGAGTGAGCCTTACATTAAAAAACGGGCTATTTCGCATATGGAAAAAGGTCGCGTCGTCATCTTTGGAGGTGGTACCGGCAATCCATTCTTCACGACTGATACGACGGCAACATTACGAGCGATCGAAATTGAAGCCGATGCCATTTTGATGGCTAAAAATGGCGTTGATGGCGTCTTTGACGCTGACCCGCGGACAAATGCACAAGCGAATTTTATTCCTGAAATCACCTTTGGTGAATTACTCTCAAGAAACCTACAAGTAATGGACCAAACCGCTGTTAGCATGATACAATATGAAGATATTATTATTCATGTTTTTAATATGAATGACACGAACAACTTTCTCCGCATTCTAAATGGAGAAAAAATCGGTACTATCGTGAAGAAAGGATAATTTCCATGGATGAACTAGCCCTTGAAGCCCTCGATCGGATGGAGAAGACAATTCAAGTCTTCAAAGCAAACCTCAACACTTTAAGAACTGGACGGGCAAATGCCGCCCTTCTTGACCGCATTGAAGTCGAATATTATGGTGACAAAATTCTTGTCGCGCAAATTGCTTCAATTTCCATTCCTGAACCGCGTCAATTGCTAATTAAGCCATATGACCGCGGTGATATTCGTTCAATCGTTTCGGCGATTAGCACGAGTGATTTAAGTATCAATCCTATCGTTGATGCCGATCAAATCCGCCTCATCATACCCGCTTTAAACGAAGAGACCCGCAAGGATCTAGTCAAGCGCGCAAAAGTATATTCTGAAGAATCAAAAGTCGCCGTTCGCAACATTCGCCGCGAATATGTCGATTTTATAAAAGGCTCCGAAGATTATAGTGATGATTTAAAGAAACGGATCGAAAACGATATTCAAAAAGTGACGGATGAATCGAACAAAAAGATTGAAGAAGTCCTTGCTGGAAAAGAAAAAGAAATCATGTCAATATAAGGGCGGTTAATCCGCTCTTTCTTTTTTATATAAAAAGATTTTGCCGATTGATTCTTTTATAGTGCGCCCCCACAATGTATACTTATTGTATGGTTTCGAAGAAAAATATTGTTATAAACGAGGCCTTCCAACTCCAGAAGCCAATTAATCATGTGGCTTTTATCATGGATGGCAATGGCCGCTGGGCTAAATCGCGTGGTCTTCCCCGCCATCTTGGTCATAAAGAAGCTTGTGAACGTATCATCGATGTTTTGAATTCATGCATGGAATTTAATATTCAAGTTATATCCCTGTATGCTTTTTCTACTGAAAACTGGAAGCGTCCCAAAGCTGAAATTAATCATCTCTTTATTTATCTCGATCTCTTTTTTAAACGTGAATTGCAGACTTTAATTCGCGATGGCGTCAAAGTCATGGTTTCTGGTGACGTCAGCCGCTTACCCTTAAAAACGCAAAAAACCATTGCTGATGCGATTGATGCCACTAAGCATTTAAACAAGCATGTGATGAACATCTGCTTAAACTATGGGGGTCAACAAGAAATCGTCAGGGCGACGAAACTTATCGCTCAAAAAGTTAAAACCGGCAGTCTAAATTTGCATGATATCAATGAAGAAGTAATGGCGGACCACTTATATACTGCCGGACTTCCACCGGTTGACTTGATGGTTCGCACGAGCGGTGAATACCGCTTGTCGAATTTTTTACTTTGGCAAAACGCCTATGCTGAATTTGTTTTTCCTAAAGTCCATTGGCCAGATTTCAATCGCCAAGCCTTGATCGATTGTCTAAAAGAATATGAAAGCCGCAATCGTCGTTTCGGAGGATTAAAAAATGAATAACAACATGTATAAAATTACTCCAAATGAATTGACGCCCGATACTAAGGCATCAATGAAGACGAGAATCATTACCTCGATTGTTTTAGCTTTGATTTGCCTCCCTTGCGCTTTTGTTGGTGGCTGGTTTTATTTTGCACTGATTTTTATTGTCGTCGCCATCGCCACTCATGAAATTGTTTCCGTTGAACGTATTAGACGCTTCTCATTGTTTATTTACATTTTTTGCTTTGTGATCATGTTTTCACTTGTGTATTGGGTATTTATTAAAAACCAAGTACTTCAGTTTCGTGATTCACCTCAAGACTATGTGTTTGCAATTGAAAAAGGCTTTAGCACACTTTCCGTTTCAACAATTGCCATTGCTGTGGCCGCTGGTGTCTTTTTCTTCGTTGTTCTAGCAAATGAAAAATTTACGATTCATGATGCCAGTTACTTATTTACGATGATTGTCGTCGTCGCTCTAGGCATGCAGTCGCTTTTATTTATGCGTTACTATCCATATTCTAAATTCGCCTTTGGCGCAATTGATAGCGGAGTCGATATTACTGTTCCGATTTTTAAATATCTCCATTCGTCATTTTTGCTTCTATATCTAGCAATCGGAGTAATGGTCAATGATATCGGCGCTTATTTTATCGGAGTTCTTTTTGGCCGCAATAAAGTGAATCCGCGTATTTCCCCGAAGAAAACGTGGGAAGGTTTTTTTGGCGGTATTCTCCTCAGCTTCTTAATATCGATGGGTTTTGCTTTACTCGTCGGTTTTTTAGACTATCCCATCCTGCCCTTTTTAACTCCTGACAAGTGGTATTGGATCGTTCTTCTATCACTAGCCATGCCCATTATTGGAAATCTTGGTGATTTCACTTTGAGTTCAGTCAAGCGTCATTATGAAATCAAAGATTTTGGCACCCTTTTAAAGGGTCATGGCGGAGTTTTGGATCGTCTTGATTCAGCTTTGTTTGCCGCGATTATAATTGCCACTCTCATTATTTTTATTAATAATGGATGGGATTTTTTCTTATGAAACGCGTCCTTTTACTAGGGGCATCAGGAAGCATTGGTCAGCAAACTCTTGATGTTATTAAATCAAATAGTGGACAGTTTGAATTAGTGGCCTTTTCTGTCGGCGAAAAAGTTGATACGGTTTCAACAATTATTCGTCAACATCCGAGTGTCAAGTTCGTCTGTGTTAAGCATTATGAATACATCGACATTTTACAAAAACAACATTCTGGAATTACATTTTTTAGTGGTGATGAGGGCTTAATTAGAATCGTGACAAAGGCAAATTATGATTTAGTCGTTAATGCTCTCGTCGGTTTTGCCGGCTTTCCACCGACCATTGCCGCCTTAAAAAAGAAAGCGACGATTTGTCTCGCCAACAAAGAGAGTTTAGTTGTCGGAGGTGAGATTGTTAATCGTCTTCTAAAAAAAGGATATGGCAAGATTTTTCCAATCGATTCCGAGCATGTTGCATTAGCAAAATGTCTGAATCAGGCGGCAAAAGAGCAAGTGAGGAAACTTATTTTGACAGCATCTGGTGGGGCTTTTCGCAATTTAAAAAAAGAGCAGTTAACAAATGTTAAAGCCGAAGATGCCTTAAAACATCCAACCTGGCAAATGGGTGCGAAGATTACAATTGATTCATCCACAATGATGAATAAAGGTTTTGAAATTATCGAAGCTTATTATTTATTTGGTTACAAACTTGAAGATATCGATATCTTGATGCATGACGAGAGTCACGTTCATTCATTAGTTAGGCTAGAAGACGGAAGCTATCTCGCCGATATTAGCCACCCTGATATGCGCGTGCCAATTACTTATGCCTTGTTTGAAGGAAAACACCAATTTGAATGCACAAAAATCAAATCATTAAAGCAACTAAGCGATTATCATTTTCATGAATTCGATGCTACTAAATATCCGTGTGTGGCCTTAGCAAAAAAAGCTTTAAATATTGGTGGCACGGCTTTGGCAGTTTTAAATGCTGCCAACGAAGTCGCGGTATACGCCTTTTTGGAAAACCGCATCCCCTTTCTAGCAATTTCTGAAATAATTGCAAAAGAGCTTAACTATGTTAAAGTTAAAAGACAAACGATTCAAAATGTCATCAAGGCGGACAAACAAACGCGCCTTCATCTTAGAAAAGAATTAGGTAATTAACATGCAAGTATTAACATTCATTCTCAATCTCGTCCTCTTTCTTATTTCGCTCGGTGTTTTAATCACAATTCACGAGCTCGGTCATTTTATGACCGCGAAGTTATTCAAGGTGTATTGTGTTGAGTTTTCAATTGGCTTTGGTCCCAAACTTTTTAAACGGAAGAAAAAAGGCGGGGAAACGACGTTTTCGATTGGCGCCATTCCCCTTGGCGGCTATGTGATGATGTATGGCGAAGGCGTTGAACTTCCTGATGGTGTCGTCATTGGCGAAGAACGAAGCCTTGAAGGCATCAAGAAATGGAAAAGAGCAGTTATCTTGTCAGCTGGTATCGTCTTAAATATGGTGCTAGGCATGACATTATTTTTCGTTGCTAACACCGCGCTTCCTTACTACTACTTCGAAGGTGAAACCGTTATTAGCGAAACTTCCCAAGCTTATGAATCCGGAATTCGCACTGGTGATCGTCTTGGCTATGTAAATTTTATTCATAATGAAAGGCAAACCTTAATTATCGATAGCGAAGTGATGTTTAATGGCAACAACTATGTTCTAGGCTTTTTGCCAAACAAAGTCCGCGATAATCCCAATTTAGAAGATGGTGTTAAATTATTTTTGCCATTTACTGATAAAGAAGCGGCGATTGCTGCTGAAGTTGATGCAGGCTACATCACTCTTCTCGATGAAGGGAAAATAAGTTATATTCCAGATTTCACGAAGGTTTACACGGCAAATGATTTTGCCATTGACGATTCTTTTGTCGCTACCATTTCGACATATACGGTCAATGAAGAAGGTCAGGCGACTGATCAAACTTATCATGATTTAACCTTTACGGTTTATTCGCCTGGTCTCAACGAACCTTTAGCTTTTGAAAGTCTAGGGATGACCTTTAATTTTACTAAACAATGGCGCGGTTTCGGTGAAGCATTAAAAGCCACATGGAATGATTTCGCTTATGCGAATACAGCGGTCGTCCGTGGTATTGGCATGCTTTTTACCGGGAGCGGTGAAGTATCGGGAATTGTTGGTATCTTTTCCACTTCTTCGACGATTCTCGCTGACTTTGGCTTTGCCAGTTACTTATATCTATGGGGTTTAATTTCGGTTAACCTCGCTATCTTTAATTTACTTCCTTTCCCTGGTCTTGATGGCTGGCAGTTATTGGTGACAGCTGTTGAAGCGATTACGAGAAAAAAAGTTCCGACGAAAGTCAAAGCTATTATTTCCGCAATTGGCTTAGTCTTGTTATTTGGATTGATGATTTTTATAACGATTAAAGATATTGTGGGATTGTTCTAAAGGTTTAGATGAACAAGAAGATGATTCGATTCTTAAATTCGTTGGACATTGTTGATGTCGAGATTTTTGATTTAGATTTTGATCTTGTTAGTATGAACACGATTGATAGGACACAGGTCGATATGGCGATTGTTAAAGACACGCCATGGCAATATCATCTCCTTGAACGATTCCAACGGGGTTTGAGTAAGATTACTTACCCTTATACAATCACTTTCTCATACAAGGAAAAACCGACTTTTTATGATGCCATTCACGTTATTGAAAATTGGTATCGCGCCAACTACCGAGCGGCCCCGCCATTTGAACTTCGCGATGATCACGGAAACATCGTCTTAACTTTTAATAATGAGCAAAAACGCGATAATTTTGCACCGATTATGTTAGAACTGAAGAATTTTTTCCATTTTCTTTGCTATGAATTCTTAATTTTCGATGAGTTTGTGGAAATAGAAAAAACCATTACAGTATCAGCAAGTAAACTCGAAGCATTGACGAAACAAGCTGAAAAAGTTGTTGAAGAAATTGAATCGTCTGAAGACGACGAAGAAGAGACGACTTATTATCGTGAGCCCAAATCAACCGAAGAGCTGCATAAAGAAGAACTTGCTGATGTCGAAAAAAAGAGTCTCTCCATCGCGCGGCGAAACAAAAAGCAAATGGTTATCGACCGTAAAACCCAGAATCGAAGTTATCGCGGAAATTATACAATTATTGATAGCATCGGAGATATTATCGCCGAAGGGCAAAAAGTCGATTTTGTCGGTAGGATATTCAGTCATGATAAGCGTATTTTTGCTAATGGTCGTAATTTTTTAACCCTCGGCGTCGGTGATGATAAGCACGCCATCTTTGTCAAAATGTTTGGTTCAAAAAGCGGAGAAGGTGACAATTTCGATGGTTTTAAAATCGGTATGAACATTCGCGTTTTAGGCGAGGTGCAATCAGATAAATTTAATAGTGAATTAAATGTGACAGGACATCGTCTTGATATTTTACCTTCTAAACCTCTTCGCAAAGACCCGGAAGATGAAAAGCGCGTTGAACTCCATTTGCACACCAAAATGTCAAATATGGATGGCGTTGGTGAAATTGAAAAATATGTCAAAGTCGCTAAGTCGATGGGACACAAAGCTATCGCCATTACTGATCATGG
>Ga0172381_10001363_pt1 | contig 29048 bp, 35 predicted proteins | sample Leawel6488metaG_FD_119754 | JGI IMG/M metagenome (GOLD analysis project Ga0172381, IMG submission 119754) | Leachate microbial communities from a municipal landfill in Southern Ontario, Canada - Leachate well 64-88 metaG | ecosystem: Engineered > Solid waste > Landfill > Unclassified | place... | reverse complement strand
GATCAGGGACGAAGTGACCGGCCTCAGCCCGCGCTGTTTTGAATTCTCATGAGGCGGAAAAAGGAAACCCCGGAATAAGCGACACCACGAAGTGGCGAGTCGGTTTCCGGGGAGGACGTCATTGTGGACCAGGATCTGGTATTTTATACTCAAAATTGATAATATTGAACACAGAAGTTTTGAAATCACGGGGAATGGCCTAATTGGTAGGGCGCACGATTCGGGTTCGTGAGACTCCGGGTTCAAGTCCCGGTTCCCCGACCACCGCACAAATTGATATTTAGTGAGGGACGATTGAGGTCGAAGGTGTAATCCCGCATCCCCGACCAATGATTTGTTCTAAAAAATTTGCGGAAATTATCAATTTTGCAATATAATATTGACATATTTATAGCAACAACAAATAAGGATCAGCATGAACTCGAAACCAATCATCAATTTGATGGTGAAAAATGAAGAGGCCTTTTCTCGTCTATACCATAAATATTCCGCAATTTATTTAGACTCCCAATTTTGGATAAAATTATCGGCCGAAGAAATAAGGCATGCGCAATGGCTCCGGGCATTGTCGCAAAGCCCCGATACTCGAGTGCTGGGAGTGAGTCCGGTCACATTATCGCAGATTAGAAATATGCTTCGTACTATTGAGACTGAAATAAAATCAAAAGAGGAGATATCTTTGGAGGAAGCTCTCAATAAAACTCTTCAATATGAGCAAAGCTTTATTGAGCATAGCTATTTTGATATTTTTTCCGACAATTTGCCTTCGGCGCACAAAGTGATGGAAAATTTAAAAAAAGAAACATTGCATCATATCGAAAAAGTGAAAGAGTATATTAATGAACAAAAATTATTGCATTGATTCCGTAATGGAAATAATTAAAAATATACCGTCAGGCAAAGTTACGACCTACGGAGCGATTGGCAAAACCTTAAAAATTTCTCCTCGATTGGTTGGACGTATTTTACATCAAAATCCCGATCCCAGTATCTATTCTTGCCACAGAGTCGTGCGGAGCGACGGTACAATTGCTGTGGGCTATGCGTTCGGCGGAAAAGATGGTCAAATTAAAAAATTGATTTCAGAGGGAATAGAAATAAAAAATGGCAGGGTTTGCAATATGAAAATTTTTATCTGGCTGTCAGATTATTAAGTAACAAGGTGGGGAGAAAAGAAAAAACGAATGCAAGTAATGTATAAACAGTTGTCAAAATACTACAATGATGTTTTGGGTATGACGTCAGTCCAAACAGACACTGAGACAAACTTACTCGATCAAGTTTTTAAAGAGAACAAAGTCAAAACGGTGCTTGACGTGGGGTGTGGGGTGGGTCGCCACAGCATAGCATTGAGTAAGCTCGGTTATTCAGCAACTGGACTTGACTTTTCTTCTGATCAAATTAAGAATGCGAAGGCTCAAGCGAAACGGGAATGCGTTGACGCGACATTTATTTTGGGTGACGCAAATAAATTTAGTATAAAAAAGAAATACGATGCCGCTATATGCATGTGGTCTACTTTGGGGGAGGAACCGATGCAGTACCCTAGAGTAATTATAAATGTGTTTAATGCTCTAAAACTAGGTGGAATTTTTATAATTGATAACAAAAACTGGGATGCCGTTTCCAAGAATCCAAAAATAAGAGAGGATTCTTTGGTGAGGGACGGACTTTCTTTGAAAAGAATAATGCAAGATAGATACACGGATCATTTCAGAATTAGACTGGCCACTTTTGAAGTAAATAAGAAGAAGATTGAAGAGATATGTATTACTCATCTAATAAATAAAAATGAGTGGATAACGGAGCTCAAAAAAGCAGGATTCAAAAATTTCTCAATATTTTATGACTATCAGGCCAAGGTTGAAAAAGACGCCAAAAGAATCCAGATCGTGGCTCAGAAATAGTTGAAATGTTAGTTTAAAAGTCTCTCAATAACAATAAAAAAAGACAGGGTTCAAGGCCCTGTCTTAGATATGCATGGTCGATAGTAGTCACCGAGTCCCAAGACTTGCCGCCACAGCCTTGGTCTCCTCAATTTGCTCGATACACAGAACTAGTGCTTCTAGTGGGTCGGTAGCGATTTTGCGGATGGAGCCACCTCTGCCATCGGAAGTACTCCATTCGATCAGTTTAAGCTCTGTTTGGAAACTAGAATGACACGTGTAGTCCATCTCTTCTAAATATTCCAGAAGATCAGTTATTGTCGGCAGGAAAGTGCAATCAGCAGTTTCCACACAAGGATGTTCTACGTATACAGTGTGTACTGCCGTGGTATTACCTTCAATTCGAGGCCCTTTAGTGGTCACGGTTTTCGTTGACCAGAGCACCAACACTGGCGTATACGACGAAACATCGAAACCGATTGGGAATTTTTTTACTACGACCCAATCCCCAATTATCAATCCTCTTTCTCGTACCCACTCTTGCCACTTTGGCCATGCCATCAGTCGCCTCGATTGCTCGATGGTAGCATGCGCTGTATTACCCTTATTATGCATACGATCCCCCCCATTTCTTTCGTAGTGATTTGATCGTCAAGTCGCCAACATTGTGCCATATTTTAAGAAACATTGCAATAGTTCGGTTATAAAGTGCTCGCTTGCCTCGTAGTCATTGCGAGGAGTGAATCTTGCGACGTGGCAATCTCTTATAGATTGCTTCGCTTGCCACACTCGCAATGACGTGACAGTGAGCAATCACTGTGATTAATTGCTTCATTGAAATATGATAAAATAAAATTAAATTTTAATTTAAAGGAGGGGGAATGCAAAACGAAATAGAATCTGCGTCTGGCGAGGGTGGCAAATTGAAAAGATTAAGAACCTTAAACATTTATGCCATGTTACTTCATTTGGTTTCGGGCGTTGTGATGGTACTGGTATCTACAGACATGAAAGTGGACATAACTGGATCGTTTTTGCGCTTTGACAGGACGTCTCAGACTTTAGCCAATAAAATGGAAACACTGTTCTCAATTCCGCTTGCCCCCTTTGTGGCTTCATTTTTGTTTCTTTCAGCTATCGCTCACTTTTTGATTGCTTTTCCTTTTAACAAAAAATACAACGAGGGGCTTAAAAATAATATAAATATCGCCCGTTGGATTGAATACGCATTTTCCTCGTCGGTTATGATGGTTGTGATTGCACTTCTTGTCGGTATTAGCGATATTTCTACCGTGATAGTAATTTTCTTCCTAAACGCAATGATGATTCTGTTTGGCTGGATGATGGAGCTTCACAACCAGACTACTAAGAAGGTTAATTGGACCTCTTTTATTTTTGGCTCTATCGCTGGCATTGGCCCATGGATTGCAGTAGCGATTTATTTGGCAAACCCAGGTAGCACCGACCATCCACCGACATTTGTCTATTGGATTTTCTTTTCAATCTTTATTTTCTTCAATATCTTTGCTGCCAATCAAGTTTTGCAGTACAAAAAAGTTGGGAAATGGAGCGATTATCTTTATGGCGAGCGTGCTTATATAATATTAAGCTTTGTGGCGAAGTCGCTCCTGGCTTGGCAGGTGTTTGCCGGGACGCTTAGACCGTAAGAGGAGAAATATGAAAGCGTTTACGCCGCAAATTTCAAAGTTACCCGATCGAAAAGTGATCACGATAACATCGTTTGGTGATCCCAACAAGGTAACCGAGCCCTATATGAAAGCGCTTTATGGGGCTGCCTACTGGGCCAAAATGAAAGTCTACAAGCCAAAAGAGAAAAATCAAGCTTGTGAGAGAGTTGTCCTCTTTAATGCAATAAAATAGCCGCCCATTTGGACGGCTTCAGTTTTCTGGAGTCTCATTTTTAAAGTCATTTGAGGATCGCTGACCCAAAGCTTATGCAAGCGCCACAACGCTTCGTTGCGCAATCTTTATGGACAATCAGAACGGCGTGCTTTGGGATACCTCTCTGCAAATGGATTTCGGCATCTACCTTGTCTACGGCGAGAACCACTTGTTGATTCTCACCTATTAAACATGGAGTGAAAACCGGATTGCTGCTTACAGTTTTGTCTGCTGTATTGCAGAGAAATGGTTTGAGCGTAGCTTTTCCGCAAATACATTTTCTTGGCTGTACATCATCTTGAGTAAGAGAGTAAAATGTGCCCTTACTGCCGTTATTGATCGTTACTTTCTGGACCTCTGATGTTGACTTTCTCGATTTGCGGTCTTTTTTCATTTTAAAGCTCAACCTCCTTTTCCTAATTGGCCCTATCCTTCAGGTATTGTCCGGAAATTGCCGCCAAGCCAGCCAGAAAATTCAGCTGGTTATATAGGCTGTCTGAGTTGTGTGTACCCATTGAAGAGGACTGTTCTTCGCCCATACTTCCTCCGCTCATGCAGCAGCAATTTTCGTCGCAATGAAGGGAAAAACCTCCTACCTGAGTCATCTCTGCCATAACAAAGCCTTTCCACAGAGTTGATCCAGTATTGCCTCGAAGAATGCTTCCGGCGTACAACATTGCTTCTTGCGCTTCTGGAATTGCCTTTTTTGATTTGTACCCATACTTACTGTTTAGCCAGCGATGGAAATCAACAGAGCATTGAGCGGACAATGCGCGGCCGCCATTACCATCAGTTAGCTCAAGGTCAATCTCCATTGGCTCAATCGGTTTCTCTTCTATCTCTCTGAGCAGATTCATGCACCGGAACAAGATAAACAAAGAGGCTGAGAGATAAATAAGAGGCTGCTCTTGCGTGTATCGCACAATCACTTTTGCGCCATTACTCTCGTCCAGCTCCAAGATCCCGCCGTAACCAAAGCTTAGCAGACCAAATCCTACAAATTTGTCTTTGTTAAGACCAAATTTTCTTGAGAATAGCTCAACAAATGGCAGTTTTTTCGTAAAATTCTTCGCTAGAAATTCCCGTGCCTCGCTTGAGATGAGGAGCTGTACTCCTGATGCTCCATCAAGAAGCGATAATTCATATACTTTGCGCATCGAAAACACCTCCTCACGCTAGTATGAGATGATTATAGATTAAAAGCTCAAGAAGTCAAATAATTTGATCAAAGATTTTGCTATTGAAACCACTGCTCCAGAAGTGGTAGATTTGAGGTAGAAAAAATAATCGAGGAGAAAGATGAAATGGATTGCGATCAGCGGAAGCTGGCGAGTTACAAATCAAGAAATCGAAAACAAAGTCAGACAAGAAATAAAGAAAATTATTGAAGCTGGAGACGGCATTGTCACTGGCGGGGCTTTGAATGTGGATTTTTTCGCAACCGATGAGGCAATGAAATGGGACCAGACATTTAAACAAATTAAAATCTTTCTACCGTCTACCCTTGAAAAATATGCCGTTCATTATAGAAAACGAGCTACAGAGGGGGTTATTACAAGCCAGCAAGCCGAAGAGCTAATTGCTCAACTGTCAAAACTTCAAAATATAAATCCGGGTTCAATAATCGAAGGAAGTTTTGACATTATTGATAAAGATTCATATTATGATCGAATTACAAAAATTGTTGATGCGTCAGATGAATTATTGGCTTTTCAGGTAAATAATAGCGCAGGGGTTCAAGATACAATTGATAAAGCCAAAAAGAGAAATATTCCAGTTAAACTTTATTCTTATGAAATAAAGTGATCACTGCATGTCCGAGGGAAATGGTGAAGAGCTAGCAAAACAATTAGGAGTTGAGCTAGATTTTGTACCAAATGCCGGTCATTTTAACAAAAAGGCCGGATATCTAAAATTTGAAAAGCTAAGAGACAAAGTATTAATGATATTGGAGAGATAACAAAACGGTTTAAATATCGGGTTCTTCAATTCAATCCTTGAGGTTAAAGCTGAGATTGTGTCAATCAAGAATTAACGCATCAGTTTAATAGGCCGTTGTATTGAGGAAAACGTTAAAAATACCATTATGACAATAGCAAAAAGCGGTCTCGTGGTTTTATCCACAGGGATGTCTAGAATGCTGACTATTTCTGATCTATAATGTAGACACTGAGAGTTTGTTATGGAGGGAAGCATATAAGAAGTTTTAGTTAAACTGATCTAAAACATATCTAAATTGATACTTATCCACAGGATGAGTTGTTTTGTGTTATTGTATTGAACAATAATTTGTTGTATAATCCAAATTAAGAAAAAAGAGAGAAAAATAATTTTTACACTCGGCTGGAGGGCCTAGAGCGAAAACCGATGATCGATAAAAACTTGAGTTTTTAAAGAAATAAGGCTTTAGCAAAAGATCTTCCAAAGATTAATGTTTTAGCTTTTTTTGTAAAATATAAAATTTAGATTGGAGGTGAAAAGAATGGCAAAATTTGAATTGTATCCCAGTGGAAGCGAATGGAGGTGGAGATTTAAGGCAAATAACGGCGAAATTATCTGTTGGGCAGAAGGGTATTCGTCAAAACAAAATGCAGAAAATTCGATTGCTTTTGTAAAAAAGTATGCTGCCGGGGCTGAAACGGAAGAATAAAAAAGAGCCGAGAATTGTCTACTTGGTCGCGGACAATTCTCGGCTAACAACTTAACAAGTATCATTGTAGCACAAGCTGCAAGAAAGGATCAAATGGCAAAATTTGAAGTACTTACAGAGAAGTATAAACGTATAGTTGAGGCGGACGAGATGTATGTTTCTGGAGAAAACATATTTCTTACGAAAGAAAATAATGAATCTGTTTCGATTATACCAGTTTCATCAACTTTGTTCGTGGGGAAGGTTGATGCAATAGTTAATGAGTAGAAATAAAGAGTAGGCGCCGGTTTTACCGGCGCCAATGACTATGGAGTATGGAATGAGTTTTGAAGAATTTAATAAAATAAATAGTAACGCCGAAGAAATTGCTCACAGAATTTTTAAGTTAACTAGAAAAGAATTTCCTTCTATTACAGCTTTGATTAAGTGGTTTGAAGAAAATTTCAATTTTAAAATATCTGTAGTCGTCACCACCTTACAATCTTGTTCTGGCATGGTGTTATTCGATCCTGAAACAAGGGGCTGCAAAATAAGAATAAACAAGACAGAGCCAGTCGCCAGGCAAAGGTTCACTCTTTGTCATGAAGTTGCTCACATAATTAGAAATTGGAATCTTATTTATGGTTTTTCCACTCATGATGTTTATACGGCAAAGGGAGAAGAAAGGTTTTGTGAAAGATTCGCGGCAGCATTTTTAATGCCCGCAGAATTGTTTGTTTGCGAATGGAATTCCTTGAGCAATGATGATTTGTTAAAAAAAGCAAGAGTCGCTAAATTCTTCGGAGTTTCGGTTGACGCTGTTAATTACAGAGCGAAAGAACTGCGGTTGATCAAATGATAGTTGCCAGAGAATAATCTCTACCGAAGTGATACTCTCACTTTTCTTTTGCCGATGGAAAATAAAAGTTACCAAAACTGTGCCTGGTGGAGAACCGTCCCCTTGAAGTCCCCTTGAACCCCTTGAATTATAAAATGGAGCTGAACCGTCAGACGGTTCAGCTCCAAGGTATCAGTTATAACTCGGGGATTATGAGGTTGGAATCATCGATCCAAAAATCGTACTTGTCTTTTAAGCAAAAAACGTGGTGTGCCGGATTTTCCGGTGTCCCAAATGCAACGAGAAAGTAATCACCCACCAACGGCCTGTGGTTCACGGTATTGGCAACTGGTGGCAAGTTGATTGCCAACTGCCCATTCTCAAGAAAGATCAGTAAGCCCTTGATGCCATGTTCGGTTACCGGCTCTTCGATGAGGGTAGCCCGACCGTAGAAACTGTCGCGGAATCTCAATTGAATTTCACGGGCAAACTTAAGTGCTTCTGCTTTTTTAAGTGCTCGAAAATCTTTCTCTCCATGGTCCCACCCTTTCCAGTTCTTAAAGACGAGTTTACTTGGTGATTTAGCATTGGCACGATACCTCAGCGATACACTTCCTTGATAATCAACCGACAATAAGTTGCGATCTTTTTGTTCCAACCAATTCACCTTCTTCCATCAAGGTATTTATCCCGTTCATCTTAACACTTATCAGGTATTTTTCAAGAGTAGAGAGCCGTGGTGTGAGGAGCCATGAAGGAATGAGGTGAGATAAATTGACCAATTAAGCTCTGATCTATAAATAATATGAGAATTGCCCTCTATACAATCCATCTAAAACATTATTGATAATACTAAAAGCTTGTGCTACAATGCCTGTTGTCCGAAAGGAGGTGACTTTTTGGATACAATAACAAAACAGCTGCCGCATCAAGTTTTTGATCGAGTTGGACAAAATCCCGAACAATACTCGGATCTTGTCCCTGGATTGTGTGAAGGTCTATGGTATGCCCAAACGCCACAAGGACTTTGGCTGGAACTCAGAGAGGGCGATGGAAATACAGTCTTGACTTTGTGGGGATGTAAATGGGCTGCCAAGAACCGGTCTGAACGTGGATACCCACATTTTCGTCTTTTCGCGGGAACTAGGGAAGAGACAACGTGGGATTCGGGAAGGGGATCGCAGTTCAGTGAGCCTGCGGATTTCGAGATACATCAGGTAAGCATCCGTCATAAGGGGGTTATAAAGGATATCCTGTTGATTCTTGCAACCATTCTGGAGCTAGGAGACAATGTTGACCTAGGCACTCTCTGTCAGTCAGAGGTGTTGGTCAAGGCATAGTGTTAGGATTTTTCTCGTAGTAGCCCCTCTGACCGGGGGCTCTTTTTATAAACAATTTTAATGCAAACTCTAGACGTCAGGGATTTTTTGCTGTATACATAAGCTGATTGACAGGTGACTGGCGCCTAAAGGCCAGAAATTCTAGCTCGCGAAAGGAGCAAATCATGTCATCAAATGCCGAAGAAACAATACCGGTGGTGATGCTGTGGCCCTATGACAGCGTACTTGGTGAACTGCTTGGTGGGATCAATGTCCTAGACGAGGGCAACTATGAGTTCACTCCAGCTCATGACGAATGGTTTAAATGGATCTTGCCTCCTTCTTATAAAATTACCACATCAGGACAGGGAAGCGCGATTTGTTTGCGAACAGATTGCTCGTGTGGGGGAGGATTTTTCGAGTCTCACACCATATGCATGGAGACGCATGGTAATTGGGGCACGGCCCTTATGAAAATGACTAACATTGCCTACGATGCCATTAAGTGCAGAGACAATCCTCCAACGGGGCAGATTAAAAAATGGCCTAATCAGGACATTATGATTCCCTTCTGGATGGTTGAAGTAAGGGGTGCCGTATCCGAAGTTGTTCGTTCAATATGCGTCGTCTTTCCTGACGACTACGGGAGTGGAAGTTTTTATGAAATGGTTTGCCGTTTGAGATCGCAGCGAGATCATGCCTTTGATAGTTCGATTCGTGCGGCGCATGGTATTGCAGCCTCGAATATTAAGGACGCTGCAAAAGGTTAGCATCCGATAGTATCAATCTAACAAAATCTTGTCCAATGCCGAAAAGTATTGGACAAAAACCAGAGCAATTAAATAATTGATTCCTCTGGTTTTTAGTATAAGTGCTTTAACGATATATTTGAACATGAATATAAAAACCTCTTGAGGTGTCATTCTGAGCCCCGAAGGGGGCCCTTTGGGCCGAAGCGAAGAATCCTTCGACAAGCTCAGGACAAGTTCCAGCGAAGCGAATATTAATATATATCGAGCTCAAGTCACAAGCTCTAGATCCTTCATTTCACCTGCCTGCCGGCAGGCAGGTTCAGGATGACAAATTAAGCTTGGATTTTAGATTCAGAGACTTGATGCTTGATTGGTGTCAGAGGGCGGGAATTTGTGATAATATTAATTTATTACGAAATAAAAAATATTTAGGGAAAAAAGAGCATCATGTCTTTAATTGTTTGGAGGAAAAGAGAATGAAGAAAAAGAGCTTTAATAAAATTGAGAATTCATTTTTTCGCCGATTTTGGCTATTGATAGTAGTAGTTATTATAGTAGTTTTGGCCGGTATGGTTTTGCTACTTCTACGGGGCGACGAGGACACCTGGATTAAGGATGACAGTGGCAACTGGGTAAAACATGGCAACCCAAGTTCAGCTGCGCCGGTTACTAGTTTTGATGAATGCGCAAAACTATATCCGGTTGTGGAAACTTATCCTGAACAGTGTAAAACTCCGGATGGAAAAAGCTTTACAAAGCCGTATTAACTCTTTCAGCAGTTTTTAAGTCAAATATCATAAAGTTGAGACGAAAGAAATAATTATGAAATATTTGATCAAAATTGATCATTTTTTTGCTTGGGTCTTGTTTGGTGGAATGCTGCTTTATTTCATCTCCGGCTATGGCATAACCAAGGGCATTATTGACCCTGCTTTTGCTGCTAAGCTGCACCTGAATATTTTGACATACATAATTTTAATTGCTTTCATTATCCATCCGATTTTTGCAATTCATTTAGCCCTAAAAAGATGGTGTATATGGAACATAAGCACAAAACTTTTACTTTTTACGTTTTTTGCCGTTTTTTTAGGGGCATTTATTTATGTCGACAGGTTTTATCAACCACAAAAAAAGAACTCAGAGACATTCAATAATAACAATAATGAGGCATCCTCGGTTAGCCTAAACCAGAATTCTAACGGATCTAACTCAAATAGTACTTCAGCCACTACAACTGCAAAAACTTTTACAATTACCGAGTTATCGCAATATGATGGACAAAATGGTAATTCTGCCTACGTGGCGGTAGATGGTGATGTTTACGATCTTTCTGCTGTTTTCGTGAGCGGCAAGCATTTCTCTCACTATGCGGGCAAGGAACTGACTAATCCATTCTACAGTTATCATGCCAAAAACGTTCTCTTAAAATATCCGATTGTGGGTCAATTGGTAAAATAATATCACTATATTTTTCACTGACAACAAACTCAAAGTAATCTTTGAATTAACTGAGATTTTTTGTTGTATTTTTTTGTGGTAAAATGGAATCAAATACAAAAAGAATGAAAATGAAGCAGCTGGTAGGGCTCTCTAGAAAAAATTTAAACAGGAGGTCTGAATGAGAAAGATTTTTGTAGTTCTTGCCACTATTTCGATGACATTTTTAATGACATTCTCTGCGTCATTGGCAATAGCAGCTGATGAACAGACTGAACTTCCAACTCAGTTTACCTACGCTAAAGAGTGGCTTAACCTAAATTTATTCACTTGGAAAACAGAATCAAAAATCAGTTTGGTCAACCGATACGCCACAAACCGTGCCGAAGAAATCAAATCTGTCGCAACAGAAAATAAATCAGATGCTTTGGCTGGTCTTGTAACACGATATTCAAGGTTAATTGCTAAAGAAAATCAAATTTTACAAAAAAATAAAGCTAATTTTCCTGCCTTTGCAAATGTTGTAAAATCCGGTACTCTCTCGCAACAAAACGTTCTCTCTGAGGCACGTCAAAGCGCTACTATTGAAGCCGATCAAAAGACAATTGCAGCAGCTCAAGAATCGGCTGTAAATACCATTAAACAAAATATTGCTGATTTGGAAAATCCTGAGTCAGCAGCTGATTTTTCCAATCAGGTTGTTGCCGTTTGGAGAGATCCTAATAAAATCATTAAGAATGATGAGACAACCACTCGTGTTTATGCTGCCGGTACTAGTTTGGAAACCAGCGATACAAACAATGGAGTTGTGATTGATGGTGGTCAGGCGAAAATAACTAATGAAAATAACAATTTAAAAATTGAATATGCACCCGGCACTGGTCCTAATTCAGTCGTAGGAGAAGACGGTAAAAAAGTTTGGAAGATTCAAATGAGTGATGGATCGATTGTTGAAAGCTATACTGCGGGTAGCAATGTTGTTATCGGCAAGAGCTCTGGGACAGCTAGCAATATTGTGGTTAATACGGTCTCTGGCGGGACAAGCGGGACAGCCAACGTTGTTGTTGGCAGCGGCGGTGCCAGCGGTGTAACGGTTGTTGGCGGCAAGGCGGAGATAAAAACCGGTCAGGCGTCAATGGAATCTGACAGTCCAGCTTCTGATCCTTTGCAGACATCAACAAATTCGCTTAATTCAATCAATAGTGGTAATTCATTGAATCAGACAAGCGGTAATGGTCAGGGCGTAGAGCAAGTTTCTCCAGTGGATCCGCAATAGTCTTGATGTTATCAATTCAGGAGGAAATATGGATGATGGTTTAGCTAAACCAAAAAATAAAGTTTGGCTTTTTGGTGTTCTGATTTTAATAGTAGCTTGTACGGGTATTGTTTTTGCCTGGATAAAACACGGAAGCCTTGCCTCATCTAAGCTGGTTGCCTCTGGCCCGGTTACTATTACGCAGAAAGTTCTTGATAATAAATTTGGTTGGCTAGGTGGTGGGGCTGAAGATACTGGAGAAGGGATTATTGAGCGGGGTGGCTTATGGGTGCGGCCTCATCCGGGTGCGTTCGTTTGGGATATGATGCAAAAATCAAAGGATGATGAGATTGATTTTACTCTATCCGACCAAGAGGTTAATAATTTTCAAAAAAATGGTATTGCCATTATGGCAACTCTTTGGCCGTTTGCCGATTGGGACCAGAAAAATTTGGCCAATGCATCTGACTGTATGGTTTCAAGCAACGATGAATTTTTACCTAAAAATGATAAAAAGGGCCGTGGTTCGTATCTGCCACAGTACCGTTGCAATCCTTCCGACTGGATAGCCTATCAGAAGTGGGTGACAGCTGTTGTCGAGCGTTATGATGGTGATGGGGTTTCTGATATGCCGGGGCTTACTATGCCGATTTCTTATTGGGAGGTAATGAATGAACCGGACTTACAATTTCAAAATGTTTTACCTGCTGGTGAAACCGATCGCTTGAATTTTTACAAACAGGGACCGAATGATTATGGACAATTACTAATTGAGACAAATCAAGCAATTAAATCGGCGGACAGTAAAGCTAGTGTCTTGATTGCTGGTGCGGCCGGCGGCGAGGATAGAAACCTGAACTTTTATAAAGGTGTTTTTACAAATAAAGACACTTTGACCGCTTTTGACATTGGCAATGTCCATTGTATTTCAAACGATCAAACCACTCATGATTTTAATGTCGGAACATACAAAAAAATGCTGACTGATTTTGGTGTAATAAAGCCAATTTGGGTAACTGAGGCCGAAGCAATGTATGGCACAACCGGAGAGGAAAATTATCAGAGCACAAAAACGAGTGTTGCTGGTGCAATTATGGCCGGAGCAGAGAGAATATTTTTCACCAGATATGACTTTGATGACACCAGAACAGATATGTCAAAAATTGGCGAAAAAAGCAATTATCCGAGTGTAGAAAAGTATCAAACAATTATTAACGACAATAATTAAGGGGGAATTATGAATGAAGAAACGGTAGCTCGACCAAAAAGCGGGACAAGAGCGCTTTTGATAATTTTAATCGTCGTTATACTCTTGGCAATCGGAGTTGGCGGGTGGTATTTTTTCTTAAAAAAGTCTGTTGAAGGCGGGACATGCAATTCAGATACAAAATGTGAAACCGGGTTAACCTGTGCAAACAAAGTCTGTTCTTCGGGAGCGGCTGGTTCATCTTGTGATAACAAAGACAGCTGCAAAACTGATTATTGTGTCAACAATAAATGTACGGAGGGGAAAAGGGGAGATAGCTGCAGCGTAAAAACAGACTGTGCAGCCAGTTACTGTGTTAGCGGCAAGTGTACTGAGGGAATTGCAGGCGATGTCTGTTCCGCTCATAAAGATTGTGGCTCAGGGCTTTATTGTAAAACTGGGGCTTGTGCAACTCCGCCAGATTACTCAAAATATTTCGATAAGGTTGTAATTTCCAAAATGAAGCCAGGACTGCCTCCAGGACCAAGCAATCCGATTACTGTTACTAATACTTTTGCAACAACCGATTCCATAGAAATAGACTTTTCAGGCGTCAAGGAAACCACTGTTGGAGATTTTTATTTTGATGTCGTTGATTCAAATACAGGCGAATTGGCAATGTCACTAAAAAACCAAGGTGGAATTCAACAGTTTAGCGGACAAAATCGTGGCGTTGGAACAGATTTAAATCATGTACCAGCAGGAACGTATGATTTAAATATCTATTTTAAAGATGAGCTAGTTTATACGTCTCAGATTATTGTAACCGAATAATTGGATAACATTGAATTAAGATTATAGTGAAGGTATAATAAAATTGAACAAAGTTCAAAAGTTTTTTGTGTAAAATAAGAGGGTACATTGGGACTATTTGGTGGAAAAAAAGTTAACAAGAGACAGGCTATTGCTCTAGATATAGGGACTGAGTTTGTGAAGGCTCTGGTTTTTCGTATTGAAGGAGATAAAGCAGTTGTGATGGGCAGCGGACGCCAGCGCCAGAAGCTCTCTGATATGCAAGGTGGAAGAGTAACAGACATTTCGGGAGTAATAAAAAATTGCGAAGAAGCGCTTGACCGGGCTTGCAGTGAAGCAGGTATTTTTCCCAAACAATGTGTTATCGGAATTGCTGGGGAATTGGTCAAAGGCACAACCACTACCGTTTACTATAAGAGGGAGAATTCAAAAGAGCGGATCATGGTCAAAGAACTTCGTGAAATAATCACCGAGGTTCAAGAAAAATCATTCGAAAAGACCAGGAGCGAACTAGCTTGGGAAACAGGACATTCGGAAATTGATGTCAAACTTGTTAATTCAGCCGTCGTTGACGTAAAAATTGACGGTTATAAAGTCACAAACCCTGTCGGTTTTCAGGGCCGGGACATTCAGGTTGGAATATTCAATGCTTTTGCGCCAATAGTTCATTTGGGTGCTTTGCAGACAATCGCCGAGGGATTGAATTTGGACCTACTTTCAATTGCGGCTGAGCCGTATGCTGTAGCGCAATGCGTGGGATCAGAAGATTCGGCCGAATTTTCTTCAATATTTATCGATATCGGCGGGGGCACATCTGATATTGCGGTAGTTCGGGCCGGAGGAGTTGAGGGAACAAGAATGTTTGCCATAGGGGGGCGGGTTTTTACTAAATCGATCGCTGATATGCTTGATTTAACCTTTCCTGAGGCAGAGAAATTGAAAATTGATTATTCAAACGGTAAAATCCGTGAGAATTCTAAAATTCATGAAAAGATATCCCAGGCATTAAAAAATGATTGTGAAGTTTGGATTGCTGGGGTTGAGCTTGCGTTGGAAGAATTCTCTAGTGTTGATCTTCTACCTTCAAAAATATTACTTTGTGGTGGAGGTTCACTTCTGCCGGATATTAAGACATATTTGGAAAAGAAATCTTGGATTAAAAATCTTCCCTTTGCAAAGCAACCTAAAGTGGACTTCATTAAGCCGTCTTCTGTTCACTCAATTGTTGATGAAACAGGGAAGCTCATTGGGTCTCAAGATATTACGCCGATGGCATTGGCTAATTTGGCAATAGATTTGGCGGGAGAGCCGAATGTTGTTGAGGGAATTTTGGATAAAATTGTAGACGGAATTAGATCATGAAATTAATTTCATGATAGTTTTCAATTTTCATTTAATTTCTAATTAATAAATTTCAATGAGAACTAAAATGATTGAGAACTAATTGGAAACTGAGAACTGGAAACTCATTAATAAGAAATGATATAATATTTTTATGAATGAAATAGTTTATCTAGAAAATGACGAAGAAATCACGTCTGTCATAGATCGATTAAGAAAGGCGAAACATGATCGTCTCGCTTTAGTAATTCCTCGTGGAGGAAATTTAGCCCAAAGCATTGTCAATCTAAAATTGCTGAAGAGAAGCGCTGAAGAAATGGGCAAAGAGATTTCTTTAGTTGCTAATGATAAGATCAGCCGTAATTTAGCCTCACAGATCGGACTGATAGTTTATTCAAAAGCGGCAGAAGCAGAAAAAGCTTCCCCGTTGAAAAAAATTATCGCCCCAGCAGAAGAACTGCAAGGAGATTTTAAAGTAAATAGCTATTACGGTAAAGATGAAGGCGATATATCCGATGAAAAGGGAGAAGAGCAGGACCTAGGGGATACGGACGACAGAGAGTCGGGGGATAAGGGTGAAGAGGGGGACACGGAATTAGTTGAGAACAGAGCATCACGTTCTGGTGTAGTAGATGACGACGACGAATCGGATACAATAGAAAAAGAGGAAATTGAAAAGTCATATAAAGAACCGGAGGAAAATCAAGATACAAGATACAAGAAACAAGATACAAACAAATCACAAAATCCAAGTGACAATGAAAAAATGAAAAATGAACCTGCCTCGTTGAGCCAACAAACATCAGAGCATTCTAGATTTGCGGATCATGGGGAGAGAAAGCCTCTATCTCGTGGTAAAAAAATTGCCATCGGAATAATCGCCGGGTGTATAATTTTACTCTTAGCTGTTGGCTATATTTTCTTGCCGTACGCTTCGGCAAAGGTTCTTGTTAAGACCGAAGACTTGAGTTCAACAGATAAGGTTACAATCAGTCCGGCCGTCACGGTCATAAACCAGGAGAATCTGACTATCCCTGCTACCACCGTTGAACTCGAAAAGGAAGTAGCAAAGACTTATCCGACTACTGGAAAAAAGGATACTGGCGATAAGGCAACCGGGAAAATTACAATAACAAATAGTTGGGATACAAATACAAAAACAATACCGGCTGGAACAAAATTCACGGCAGATGATGGCAAGATTTTTATCAATCAGGCAGAAGTTGTAGTACCAGGACTTACAGTAGTTACCACCCCGCCTGTTCATATGGTTGCTGGCACCATTGATATTAACGTGATAGCTGAGAACACCGGCGAATCATATAATATTGGTCCTTCTCATTTTAGTATTTCGTCCATCTCGGCCAACCAAAAGTCTTTGATTTATGGCCAATCTGCTTCAGCGATGACAGGCGGTACCACCAAAACGGTCAACGTTGTTTCTGATGCCGATTACAAGTCAGCCGTGGCGGATCTAACAAAAACAATTACCGATTTAGGCAAGACAGAGTTGGCTGCCAAAGCAAAAGATGAAAAATTAGAAATTATTGAATCAAAGATGACAAGCGAACTTTTGTCCAAAGAAGGTTCAAAAAATATTGATGACGTAGCAGATAATTTTGATTATAGAATCAATATGAAGTTAAGTGTACTTGCCTATAGTTCAGAAGATCTTAAAACTGTTTTAATGGCCAATGCTGAAAAAAATTTGGCGAGTGAAAAAATGCTTATTGGTCAAGATAAATTTGAAATTAGCACAGAATTAATTGGTGATGTTAAAGCAGAAGCAGGAGTTGCATCTTCTGGAGTAGAAATAAATGGGACATTAAAGGGTAAAACAGGCCAGAAAATTTCTGACAAGGAAATAAAAGACAAAATAAAGGGTAAAAAATATTCTGAGGCTAAAACAATTATCGAAAAATATGATCGGGTAGATAGCGTTGTCCTTGATATTTGGCCAAGCAACGTTGCCCGTGTGCCGTTTATGACGAGTAGGATTAAAATAACTTTCGATTACGCACAATAACCAAAGCATACGGATTACTAATTCTTACTGATTACTAATTTACTAATGAGCGAATTTGTAAATTTGTAAATTGGTAATTTAGTTTAATTCGTTATTTGTATGAACAAAACGGAGTTTTGTAATGTTTTTAGGAATAGATTTTGGAAAAAAGAGGATCGGATTAGCCCTTGGTGAAGCAATTCCCCGAGGGATCGGTTTTGTTGATGGGACAAAATCCAGGCATTTAATTCTTGACGAAATCGCGAAAATTTGCAAAGAGGAAGAAGTCTCAAAAATTATCATTGGACTTCCTTTTCTTGGCAGCGGAGATGAGGGGTTTTTGGCTACCGAGGCGCGGCAGTTTGGGGTGGAATTAACTGGCAAAACTATGCTCCCAGTTCTTTTTGAAGAGGAACAGTATACTTCTTCTGAGGCGGAAAGAATTTTGTCTGAAGGCGGAGTGAAATATGATAGGAAAGACGGTAAAGTTGATGAGATGGCAGCGATACTGATTCTGGAACAATATATTAACAACCAGAAAATTAATTAACCTAATATCTAATTAACCTAATTGACCTAAATAAATCCCAATACTGAAATTACAAATCCAAAATACCAAAAAATAAATAAATAACAATGTTCAAAATTATAAAATAACAAATGTTTGTATTCTTGTTATTTGTAATTTATTTAGGATTTGAGATTTTAAATTTGGTGCTTATGAATATTGGGGCTTGGGTATTCATTAGAATAATTTTATGTGAGTTTATATGGAGAATCAAAAAGAAGAAAAACGTCAGGGAGTGCGAAGAGGCATAAAGATTTGCCTCATAACTTTTTTTATCGCCTTTATTTTGGTTGTTGTAGGATCGCTTTTATATTTAAATTGGATAATAAATACTCCTGTCAGTGGTGATAGTGGAAAACAGTATTTTGAAATAAAGAAAGATGAAACCACACTATCAATTTCTCAAAATTTAAAGGAAAAAGATCTTGTAAAATCAGATGTTATTTTTGCGATTTACGCCAAAATAAAAGGAAGAAGCCTAATAACCGGTATCTATGAAATTCCCAAGAATATTAAAATGATTGATGTGTTTGATATTATTTCGAATGGAAAAACAAAGATTGTTAAGTTTACCATTCCTGAAGGCTTCAGAGTAGAACAAATTGGGCAACTTTTAGAAGAAAAAAAGCTTGGAAGTTATGAAGATTTTGTACTGAAGGGAAAAAAGTACGAAGGACAACTTTTTCCTGACACTTATTTCATTTCTCCTGATTACACTACAGATCAAATTATTGAGACAATGCATCAAGATTATTTAAATAGAATATCCGGTCTGAAATTGACGGATGAAGACTTAATTATTGCCTCTATTGTCGAGAGAGAGGCCAATAGAGAGGCACAGCGGCCGATTATTGCCGGGATTTATAAAAATAGACTAAGCTCTGGAATGAAATTGCAGTCCGATCCGACGGTTCAGTACGGGAAGGACAGCCTTGCTTTAAACAATTTAACAATGAAAAAGCAAGTGGACTTCAAATTTTGGAATGCAGTCACTAATGCCGATTTCTTAACTGTTGACTCAGCATACAATACTTACATGGTAAATGGGCTTCCCTCAGGACCAATTTGTAATCCGGGTATTGCAAGCATAAGCGCCACAATTAATTATACATCGAGCAATTATCTCTATTTTATAGTCGCAAACGACCAAATCTATCCAGCCACAACTTATACAGAACACAAAGCAAATGTGGCAAAGTATCTGAACTAAGACATGCTGTGGTTCTAAAGGATGATAGATAATGAGATCTATCTTATCATGGTCCGCTTGACCGCGGGGATTTTTTTATCTATTCTAAAAACAGACCCATAAATTATATAGGCAGTTTTGTATATGTTTAATCCTTATAGAATCATTCTCAATAGATTTTCGCACGATATAGGCATTGATCTAGGAACGGCCAATACCCTTATATATATCAAGGGGCGAGGTATCGTAATCAGAGAGCCTTCTGTTGTGGCAATAAACAAGCGCACAAAAGAAATTCTGGCGATTGGAGAAGAAGCAAAAAGGATGGTGGGTAGAACACCTTCTCACATTGTGGCTGTCAGGCCGCTGGTTGACGGAGTAATTTCTGATTTTGAGATTACTGAGCAGATGCTTCGTTATTTCTTTGATCGGGTTCATCGGGAAAAATTTACTATTATCCCTCGTCCACGTGTTGTGATAGGCATTCCTCATAGTGTTACGGAAGTAGAGAGAAGGGCTGTAGAGGAAGGAGCGATTAATGCTGGTGCAAGAGAAGTTTATTTGATTGAGGAACCGATTGCTGCGGCAATAGGAGCGCGTTTACCAATACAAGATGCTTCCGGCAACATGATTGTTGATATTGGTGGCGGCACAACCGAGGTAGCGGTTATTTCTTTGGGCGGAGTTGTAGCCTCGCGCTCACTCCGAATTGCCGGCGACGAAATGAATGATGATATCATCCAATATGCAAGAGATAAATTTAATTTGTTATTAGGCGAAAGAACGGCTGAAGATATAAAGATTAAAATTGGTTCGGCGATGGAGCTTAAGGACAAACTTGAAGCTCCCATGCGAGGCAGAGACATGGTGACAGGACTTCCTAGGGAAATAATTGTGACTGACAGCCAGATAAGGGAGGCAATTAAAAAATCCTTAAATGTAATTATGGAAAGCATTCGTGCAACAATGCAAGAAACTCCGCCTGAACTTTTGGCTGATATTATGGACAAAGGTATCATTTTAGCGGGTGGGGGAGCACTACTCCGAGGCCTGGATAAAAGAATTGCGGAAGAGACACAAACTCAGGTTCATATAGCCGATGATCCCCTTACAGCAGTTGCTAGGGGCACAGGGATTGTGCTTGAAGATTTAGATTTACTCTCCTCTGTGCTTTTGAAGAAAGAATTCACAAGGTAACCAAACCAAAAGGAAACCAAAGCAATAGGATATCTAATTTATCTAATAACGAATTGATATTAACGAATATTGGTGTGATTAGTTACCTGCCTGCCGGCAGGCAGGTTAGAACGATCCGTTATCCTATTGATTGTTAAACCAATGAACAAGAAAAATAATTATTTATCAATTTTTATAGTGTTAGTAGTATTTTTCGTGCTTGCTTTTTCTCCTGTACGAAAATGGACAAGCAAATTTATTATCGGGATCACTAGCAACACTAGCCAGAGCCTGAGTATTCACGGATCGGGAATAAGAAATTTTGTCAGCTCGATCAAAAATATTGGCTCTTTGAAAAAGCAAAATGAGGAATTAATTAACAAAATTTCTCAGCTTGAGGTTGATCGTAGCAAAATTGGGGAGTTACAGCACGAAAACGACTTGCTAAAACAAGAGCTCGGATTTGCTCAAACGAATCAAGATCTTTCTCTTTTGCCAGCAACAATTATTGGAAGGGAACCAGTCAGTTTTCTTGACTATGTCATAATCGACAAAGGCGAAAGAGACGGAATTGCGAAAGGCATGGGTGTAATTTTTGGCGGAGCATTGGTTGGCCAGGTAAATGAAGTCTACAATAATCAATCAAAGGTTATTTTGGTTACAAGCAAAGATTCCATTATCCAAGCAATGCTACAAAACAGTCGGTCAAAGGGGCTTCTCCGAGGCGGCATTTCCGGACTTGTTTTGGAAAATATAGTCCAAGATGTTAATTTTGAAAAAGGAGAATACGTTTTAACGTCAGGGCTCGATGGACAGCTTAAACCAGGAATAATAATCGGAAAAACGACTAACGTAGAATCGTCCACTTCCGATCTTTTTAAAAACATAGACGTTGAACCGATCGTTGATCTTTCGCGTCTAGAATTAGTTTTTGTAATTAAATGAAATGGATTAAACTGACAACACGTTGTCATCCCCGTGAAGACGGGGATCCAGTAACTATTTGTATAGATTCCGGATCTCGAATCGCAGTCCGGAATGACAAGAAAAATATATGAAATGGATTAAATTTACAGCTTTGTTTTTTTCTGCCGCCGCATTTACACTGCTCGACACCTCTTTTTTTGCTAACCTTTCGGTTGGGCATGCCACTGTAATCTCAACATTTCAGCTGATAATAATCTTTGCTCTCATTTCTGACACAAAAAATTATTTTATTTTTATGACTAGTACAATAATTTTTTTCTCTATTTTTTCCTCTCTTCCCATGTGGGTCATCTTTTCATTATTCTTCTTATTACCAAGTATAATTCTTTATTTGCGCAAAGTTCATCTACCTCTACCTTCCGTCCCCGTTGCATTAATATTGTTTGCGATAGCTAACTTGTTTTTTGAGTCGATTCTACTTTTCTATGCGAGAGAGTGGAATAGAAGCGGCTTTTCTGTACTTTGCTACTTTATCATTATTAACACGATTTTCGGAACCGTTTCATACTATATTGTTCATTTATTCCTAAGTTTCAGAGCTAATAGAGGTAAGATTAATAATTTTTAATTTTATGGATATTTTTGGAAACTTTTCAAAATTGATTTACGACAAAAAAAAACGTCATATCCAACGTGAGGAAAATCTTGATTATGTTTATACTGACATTACCCTAGAAGGGATTGCGAGAGTGGAGGACAAAGAGCAATTCTTCCCGATTTTTTTAATTAAGTCTTTAGTGGTGCTCCTTTTTTGTATTCTTGTATTTCGCCTTTTTTCTTTGCAGGTTGTAAATGGCGGTGATTATCAATTAAAGGCCGAAGATAATAGAATTCGTCCCCGATACATTGAGGCCAGCCGCGGAATAATTACCGATTCAAATGGAGCATGGTTGGCAAGGAACAAACCTAATTTTGTTTTGGGGCTTTATCCATCAGATCTTCCCAAGAAAAAAACTGACCGAGAAGATGTTTATCAAAAAGTATCAGGTATCGCCAACATAGGTGTAGAAGAGATTCGTAAACAAGCAGAAGAAAACGGTCTTTTTTTCTTTGACATGGTGACCTTAAAAGAAGATATTAGTCATGACGATGCGCTTCTTTTAGAGCAAAAGATTGCCGGGATCCAAGGGGTTATTGTGGCACAAGAATCGACCAGAGAGTATGCGGCGTTGCCAGGACTTGGCCATATTCTTGGTTATACAGGAAAAATTTCTTTAGAGGAATTGACGAAAAATCCGGAGTATTCGAATTCTGATAGGATTGGTAAAACCGGACTTGAGTTACAATACGAAAGTTTTCTAAAGGGTATTGATGGAGTAGAGCAAATCGAAAAAAATGCGAAAGGAACAATAGTAAGAATTTTGACCCAAGAGGGTCGGCGAGACCCAGAGGCGGGAAATGAGATTAGCCTTTATATTGATAGAGGTTTGCAAGAAAAAACCGCAGAGGCACTGCAAAATGGAATGGAACAAGGGAAAGTCTTAACAGGTCAAGATGTTAATGCCGGTGTTGCTGCTGTTATGGATGTAAAAACTGGTGGTATTCTCTCCATGGTTTCTCTGCCCGATTACAACAATAATCTATTTTCTACAAATATTTCGACTGAAGATTACAACAGCCTAATACAAGATAAGGCAAATCCATTATTTGATAGGGCAATCAAAGGAACGTATCCTCCAGGATCTATTATTAAAATTGTGATGGCATCGGCTGGTCTGGCCGAGCACGTGATTAGCCCAGATACCGCTTTTGATACTCCTCCTGAAATAAAAATCGGCGATTTCATCTTTCCTGACTGGAAGGATCATGGTGTAACAAATGTTGAGAGAGCCATTGCCGAATCGAATAACGTTTTTTTCTATGCCGTCGGAGGCGGATATGACAAAATTAAAGGGATTGGCATTGAAACAATGAAGAAATATTGGCAGCTCTTTGGTTTGGGTGAGAAAACAGGCATTGATTTACCTGGTGAGGCGTCCGGCTTATTGCCTGATCCTGCTTGGAAACAAACGACAAAAGGGGAGGCTTGGTATATAGGAGATACTTATCATGCTTCAATCGGTCAAGGCGACCTCTTAATTACGCCCTTACAAATGTTGCGTGCCACTGCTACAATTGCCAATGGCGGCAAGCTTTTGCAACCGCAGTTGGTGAAGAAAATTGTTAATCCAGAGGGAAAGGTGATCAAGGAATTTGGACCAAGGATCGAGAGAGAAAATTTTATTGATTCTAGTATTATTAAGACAGTTCAAGAGGGAATGAGAATGGCGGTAACGGATGGTTCGGCTCGTAACATGGCGGACTTACCAATCTCTGTTGCAGGTAAAACTGGCACAGCGCAATTTTTTGACAACCAGAAAACTCATGCCTGGTTTGAGTGTTATGCGCCATATGAAAACCCTGAAATTGCTGTAATTGTGTTGATAGAAGGTGGCGGAGGCGGCCACGAGATTGCTGCGCCGGTAGCTAAGGAGATTTTAAATTATTACTTTACAAGATAATTAAGGAGTAAAATGGCAAAATACGAAGCTAAAACCGAAGATAACAACTGTATTTTTTGTGAAATTGTGAAAGGCACAATTCCGGCGTCAATTTATTGGCAGGATAATGAATTTATGGCTTTTTTATCAATTGATCCAAACACGGAGGGATTTTCCTGTATTATTCCAAAAAAGCATTATGGAAGCGATGTGATGAAAATGCCAGACGATGTGCTACAAAGATTTATCATTGCTACTAAAAAAGTTACGGCTGTACTTGAGAACTATTTTACTGACGTTGGCAGGGTAGGTGTTATCATGGAAGGCACTGGCATAGATCATGCTCATATTAAGCTTGTCCCAATGCATGGAACGGATTATATGAAAAAGGGTGAGTGGAGGCAAGTATTGAGCGGAAAAGAATTTTGGTTTCCGAAATATGAAGGCTGGATCTCCTCGGGTGGTGGTCCAAAGGCAGATCCTGTGGTATTGAAAGCCCTTGCTAAAGGGCTTAAAGAAAGCGCAAAAAAGATCGAAAAAATATGACGCAAACGCTTATTTCAAATATTCAAAATGAATTGCTTAAAAATGCAGACGAAAGAACCAAAGCCACTGCTCAGAATTTTTTCAAAGAAAAGGTTATATATCATGGCGTAAAAACTGCTACAGTTTCCAAAATAGCAAAACAATTTTTTCCAAGGGATAAAAGCAAGGCAGAAATCTTTAAATTGTGCGAGGAACTATTTAAAACCGGTTTTATGGAGGAATCATTTGTAGCTTGCGAGTGGTCTTATAAAGTCCACAAGGATTTCGAGAAGCCAGATTTTGAAATATTCGAAAAATGGGTGAAAAAATATATCACAAATTGGGCTACCTGTGACACACTTTGCAATCATACTGTTGGCGAGTTGATAATAATGATTCCTGATTTAATCGAGAACCTAAAAGCCTGGACTCAGTCACAAAACCGTTGGGTCAAAAGAGCTTCTGCGGTTACTCTGATTATTCCGGCCAAAAAAGGATTATTTAAAAAGGAGATATTTGAAATAGCGAATATTCTCTTACTAGATCCGGACGACTTGGTTCAAAAAGGCTACGGCTGGGTTTTGAAATCTCTCAGCCAATCAAGTATCCAAAACCAAAAGAATGTTTTTGAATTCGTGATGAAGAATAAGCAAACAATGCCCCGTACTGCTCTGCGGTACGCAATTGAAAAAATGCCATCGGAATTGAAATCTCTTGCAATGGCAAAATAATGTCGTTAATATTATGAGTGTCTAATGTAATATAAGAGAGGAATTATTATGACGGAATTGAACAAATTTTATAAATGCTCTGTTTGTGGAAACATTGTTGAAGTTGTCCATATTGGGGCGGGCGAATTGACCTGCTGCGGTCAAGCGATGGAGCTTTTGACTGAAAATACAGTTGACGCAGCAATTGAAAAACATGTTCCTGTTGTAGAAAAAACAAAAGATGGTTTCAAAGTAAAAATTGGATCTGTGCCTCATCCAATGGAGGAAGCTCATTATATTGAATGGGTAACTGTCCATTTTAATGACGGAGAAGTAACGCATAAATATTTGAAACCGGGCGACAAACCCGAAGCAGAATTTATATCGGATAAACTGCCAGTCAAGACCATTATTTATTGCAATTTGCACGGTCTTTGGTCTGACACAGCTGCAAAATAATAAATCTCAAAGGAGAATAAGATGTCAGTCTTTACAGAGGGTGCTCCGCTAGAAGTATTGGAGGAAGTTGGGGACAATATCGGGGATATTGCTAAAAAAGCCAAAGATGAAATTATAAATATTCAACTAGCTGGTGAAAACGAATTTACTACTACCGGAATAAGTGATTTTAAATATTGGCTTAAAAATAAAGCCCTCACTGACGAAACTTCGGTTGCCGGTCTGAAAGAAAAATTGAAGAAAGCAGGTTTTTTCAAAAACAACGAAAAGTCCACTATTGTAACGCCGGAAGACAACGTTGTCCGAGTAACAGATGACAAATTGTCTGTCACGTCAGCGATTGACAACATTATTCAGATGCTAGATGAATTTATCACTAATCCTACGGGGTATAGGGATAGAAATATTAGCAATCTCAAAATGTTAATTCAGTTTCTTGAGACCTTTTCCGAATAAAAGGGCTTGTTTTGCCGTCAAAAAATCCTCGCGGTGATACCGTAAGGATTTATAATAGTAAGTCTGATCTGCGGGCTAAATTCACCCACAAGTGAGTTGTCGTCAGGCGCAAAGTCTCTCCCTTATTTCTTGGGCGGATCCGGAAGGCTTAAAAGCTTTGCGAATTCTGTTGGCGTAGTCGGAGCCGGTCTTCCGACTTCCATCGATATTAAATTCGGTGGAAAACTGTTGTGCTTCTGTGCCTGCTGGAGCATTGCACAGTTCAATTAGCCTAGCTCCTAGTCCTGACATTGTGCTTTCCCCCTCGATCAGGTCTTGATTTATTCTGTTCTGAATATACAGCAAAATTAATTTGATTTCAATATTTTTAGTTCTTTTAGTCAATATTTGACAAAGATAGCGAGCAGGAACTCCCTGCTCGCTATGTACCTGACGGTTATTCTACCAAGGCCTGAACCGAGATCCAAGCTTGCCTGAATAACTCGTTGGAAAAGGCAATAATCCCCTGAGCGGAGATAAGCTCGCCTTTAATATGTCTTTTTGTCACGCTGCTCTCATCGGCCAGGTGACGCAGGATTGCGTGAAGATAGACCATCTTCTTTCGACTCTTACCTCTTATTTTTTGATAAGTTAAAAGGTAGAAAACTATCTTGACCATCTTTTCTCGCAATAAAGTTTCTATTTCACTATCCCTTGAAATAGAAAGAGTTTCGATCGTTTGTGCTTCCGACTGGGTCACTTCTCACCTCCGGTGACAATATTCAGAATACGGAGTTCATCTTACACTAAAAACCTCGTTTTGTCAAGGCTGGCTGGCTTGGCCGCCGTGCTTTTCCTTAAGCGTAGGCTCATTGATATTTTAATTTTTTTTTGCTATATTGAAACCAGAATGAAGGTTGACTAAGTCACGAATAATATAATTTTAAAGGTTACTATGACAGATTCGAACGTTATTACAAAAGAAGGACTAGAAAAGCTAAAGGCAGATTTGGCCGAGATTAAGAATATAAAGCTTAAAGAAGTTGCTTTGAAAATAAAAGAAGCAAAAGATATGGGCGATCTTTCTGAAAATGCCGAATATCACGAAGCAAAAAATGAGCAGGCCTTTTTGTATGGCAAGGAGCTTCAACTTGAAGAAAAGATTAGGAATGCTACTGTAATAGCTGATCATAACTGTAGAGACACAATAGAAGCAGGTTGTTCCATCGTTGTAGAAAATGAGGGCGACGAAATGCAATTTCAAATTGTAGGTTCAACCGAGAGTAATCCTGCATCAGGAAAAATCTCTATCGATTCACCAATTGGAAAAGCGTTAGAGGGCCATAGAGCCGGTGACTCAGTCTCCGTCAAAGCTCCAGCCGGTGAAGTAAAATATAAGATACTTAAAATTGTTTAAACGATTTTAAGTATTAATTTCTAAATAACTTCAAAATAAAAATGTCCAATAATTAAAATCATTTGGGCATTTTTTTTGTAGAGTTATCTCTAAAAACAAGACTGGATACTCCTTGCCCTTTGTGTTATATTCAATTTGGATAACAAATATCATCGCAAGGAAGTATTATGAGCAATTCTGTCGGGGCAACCGAAAAAGAACTAATTGAATTCAGAAAAAAGAAGCTTTTAGAAATAAAAGAGCTGAATATTGACCCTTACCCATCCCTGTCAAATCGCGATCATGAGGCTCTTGAGATTTTAAATAACGTTGAAAAGCTTATAAAATCGGGCAAAAAAGTGGTGGTAGCAGGCAGGCTTTTGGCTCTACGCGGTCACGGTAAACTTGTATTTGCTGATTTGGTCGACGAATCGGGCAAAATCCAAGTGGTTTTTAAATTTGATTTGCTCCCGGACGATTTTAAGCTTGTTTCTCTTCTGGATATTGGCGATTTTATTGAGGTAGGCGGCAAAGTTTTTAAAACGAATGCCGGTGAAGTTTCAATTCAGACTGAATCGTTAAAAATATTGACTAAGGCGTTGCGCCCGCTTCCTGATGCGCATTATGGCTTTAAAGATCCTGAAACGAGATATCGCGAACGATACATGGACCTTCTGGTTAATCCGGAGGTTAAAGAAAAGTTCCTTGTACGCTCAAAAATTATTCAGACCATAAGAGAATTTTTATTGGAAAAAGGTTTTTTGGAAGTTGATACCCCAATTCTGCAGCCAATTGCCGGCGGAGCAACAGCCAAGCCATTTATGACCCATTACAACGCTTATGACAGGGATGTTTACTTACGAATTGCGCCGGAGCTTTATCACAAGAGGTTGATTGTGGGCGGATTTGAAAAAATATTTGAGTTTGCCCGCTGTTTTCGCAACGAGGGAGTGGACGCTACTCATAATCCGGAATTTACAAACCTTGAGTTCTACTGGGCTTATGCAGATTATGAAAAAATGATGGACTTGGTGGAAGAAATTATCAGAAAAATAGTTTCGGCGATTAACAAGGGGGATCTTTACTACAAAATCAACGGTATAGAGATTGATTTTTCGAAAAAATTCGGAAGAAAAACATTTTCAGAAGTTTCTGATGGAGAGAATACCGATGAGACTTTCAAAAAAGGACTCACAAAAATTACTGAACCGACTTTTGTTACAAACCACCCAACAAATATGATTCCACTGGCAAAGAAAAATGCCAAGGATCCAAAAGTGGTGGATACTTTTCAGCTTGTAATCGGTGGTTTGGAGCTGACCAAGGCATTTTCCGAATTGAATGATCCAGTTGATCAGAGAGACCGATTTTCAGAGCAGATGAAATTACGCAAAAAAGGAGACGAGGAGGCTCAAATAATCGATGAAGATTTTTTGAAAGCGATCGAATACGGCATGCCGCCGACTGCTGGTTGCGGAATTGGAATTGACAGATTGGTCCGGGTTTTGACCAATTCTGCCACATTGCGTGAAGTTATATTCTTCCCGTTTATGAAACCAGATGACAAACAAGAGAACAAAATTGGAAAACAAAAAGAAACCAAGATAGCAACAGTAATATTGAATGACGGATCAGGCTTTAGTGTTTGGCAAAAACTAAACACGGTTGCACATTTAAATGCTTCTTTCGCTGCAAGATTGACCGAAAATCTTTTTGTCCAGGATAAGATTGAAACCAAAGATGGTAAAAAGATAAATTTG
>Ga0172381_10001362_pt1 | contig 29051 bp, 38 predicted proteins | sample Leawel6488metaG_FD_119754 | JGI IMG/M metagenome (GOLD analysis project Ga0172381, IMG submission 119754) | Leachate microbial communities from a municipal landfill in Southern Ontario, Canada - Leachate well 64-88 metaG | ecosystem: Engineered > Solid waste > Landfill > Unclassified | place... | reverse complement strand
TAACTATCTTTTCAAAAATATTTTGTATTATTTCAACATAGTCTGAGTTTCTCATTTATCTCCTCCAAACAAAGGTGATGTTACTACAATTATAAACCATACAACATTAAATAAAATATCATTTATAAATGTCTCATACCATCTTCTTTTTTTAACTATACTTCTACCAAATCTACATCCTTCAATTGGAATTGTATAAAAGTCACTCATTTATAAAGCTCCTTTAAATGTTTAATTAGTTCTCCACAGGATTGAAATGTCTCACCACCAGAAGGTCTAACTAGACCATGAACCATTGTTCCATTTATACGAGTCTTAGCATATGTAATAAGAAATATAGGTTTAACATAGAATCCTAGAGCTTTAAGTCCTGGTCTAACTTGTTCTTCATATATCTTCTTCTGCTCATCATTGAAATTATGTCTAACAAGGTCTACTGAAGTAATAATAGAAGATATTGTTGCTTCCCTAGTTGTTCCTACATAAGTAACATTAGGAGGAATATTGGCTATAAGTATATCTGCTTTCCTAACATTCTCAATGTCAACTCTCCATATAGATTCATATATCTTGTCAACATCTTCATTCTTTCCAGCCAGTCTAAGCTTCATTATATATCTATTAGAATCCATAACATCAAATCCAGTCTTATCCTTTTCTTGCTTACATGGATTCATTATTTGTTCAACAGGAATACCTGAGTCAACGAGATGCTTCTCTACCCTACCAAATTCTGTGTCTGCTTGATCATCAGACTCCATTGGTCCAATAAGATAAATATTAAGATTTTCAAACTTCTTGTTTAGTGTTGCCATTGTTTTTTACCTCATTCAGGTACTTCATACAATTTTCCATTCCTTGAAACTTTTTATCTCCTATCATATACCAAGCACCAGCCTTGGTGACCTTTCCTTCAACTATCATCTGTTGAAATTCATCATATCCATGGTCAAATCCTTTACCAAATACTATTACCATTTCTGCTTCTTGAAAAGGTCTTGTAGTTCTTGTTTTCTTTGCTACTGCTTTAACAATATCTCCATATCCTTGTTCAGCAATATCAGAGCTTGTTATAGGAGCATACTTACTATTTATATATTGAGTATGTGCAAGTCTAAGTCTCATATATGTTATGAACTTAGGTGCATGACCTCCTGGAGTTGTCTCAGTGTTATATCTTGCTTGAGTGTCATCAGTTATCTGATTGATCATTATAACTGGTATATCTTGTTCTGCAATAACATCTGAAATCTTTAAAATAAACCTCTTTAAGAACTTGGCTAGAGATGCTTGTTCTCTATCAGCCATTTCTCTCTCTACGACATCCTCTGGAAGTAAGTTTGCAACTGAGTCTATAATAACTAAATCAACTAGTTTTTCTCTACATATCTCCATTATAGTGTCTAAGTCTTTACTATGAGATCCTTCTTTAGGACATATATATAAGAACTTATTTTGATCTTCTACATCCAAGCCCAAACCCATAGCCATGTCTTTGTTAAATCCATGTTCAACATCATAGAATAAAACTGTTCCACCATTCTTTTGCACTTGCACACCAATTTGAAGTGCCAAAGTTGTTTTTCCACTCTGAGGAACGCCCCACAGCTCAGTAAATCTTCCATTTGGTATTCCTCCTCCAAGTATTTTATCTAGAGCATGAAATCCAGTTGAAGTAAATGTTAGAGGCTCTGGAATACATATATTTTCATTCTTAGATAATATTTGTTTCAGTTTTGATAAATCTTTTTTCATTTGTATTCCTTACCTAGAATAATAGTTTTACTATCATTTATTTTAGCAAAGTAATCATTGAAGTAGCCACTCTTTTCATCTACATATCCAAACTGTAGACCATGTATCCATTTTGATGGTTTTGACTTCATGTAATCTGGATTCATGTCACAAAGACATCCACAACTCTCAACAGTATGATGATGCTTCTTATCTACTGGAGCAACTTGAGTATCAACTTGCCTATCATGTGTATGACCATATCTTAACGAGCAATTATATCCTGCTCTAATAGTTTTAAGAGTATGATGATCTCCTGTGTATAGACCATGTGTAAATCCAAGTTTTCCTACAAAGTAAACTTCATTTAATGGTATAATCTTAATACCTCTTTCTTTAACTTTTAAGTTTCTATCTAGCTTAATTATATTGGCTATAGATGGATAGATCTGTGCATACTGTCTAATCCAATCCTCATGGTTACCCATTATATAAATTACTTCCCCTTTAAATCCTTTCATTAGTCTATCAAGAGCGTCATTAGCCATATCATAGTCTCTATCTATATCTTCTCCTAGTTGATCACCAATTTGACCTTCTTTCCAGTGAGATATACAGCTTAGATTTAAGAAGTCTCCTCCAAGTATTAGTTTATTTGGCTTAAAGTCTCTAATGAAGTCAACTGCTATGTCAAGGCAGTGAGCATTATGCTTAGGCATATGTAGATCAAATAGTGCTACTTCCTTTATCATTTTAACTCATCTCCTTGTTTAAAGTCTCTTTATTGGTGTCTGGAATGACCTGTAAAGCATCTTTAGCTCTTAGCTCTTGTAGTTCCAAGAGTAGTCCAAGTAGTTCAACTGTTGGAATGAATGTTATGAAGTTCTCTGGTATTCCCTTTTCTGCTGCAAGCCTATAGTGAATCATCCACATAGAGTTTGAGTTAAACTCTCTTTTGCACTGTTCTATATAAGCCAATATTCTAGGTTTTACTTCATATTTAATTTCGTGACCATATCCTTTTAGAACATCAGGCATAGTCTTATTGTCCATGTCTCCTTTAAATCCTGCAAAAGCACCAGATCCAGGCATACGCTCTGCCTTTACTCCAAAGATCTTTCTTACTAGATCTCTAAAGTCATATTCTCCTCGTCTACCTTTATCTTTTGCATTTAATGTCATATATGTTTTCCTATTTCAATAAGCATTATACTAATTATAGTCATTCCAAATACTAGAAGTCCTAGTAGTATGTTTTCCATTATTTTGTATCCTCAGATTCTACTGAGTCTTTCCAATCACAATCAACACACCACATTACAACCTTCCAATTCTCTCCTTTTCTAATTTCTTCTTGTTGTACTACATCTCCGCCACAAATTGGACACTGTAACATTTAAATCCCCTCCTAAATTTGGCTCCCTTGTCTTTTTTATCTGCTAGAACCTTACAGCCCAGCACTACTATAAAAGTAGAGGCAAAGACAAGAGTAAAAAACCTTCCCAGCCATTTTGGCTAGACATCACCATTTTCTTCAATCTTAACATCTTCATATGGAGCAATTGATCTTCTATATAATTCTAGTTTGCATCCTTCTAAAGCACCAATAATGTCATTATAGTGTTGATAATTCTTACCTAGTCTATTTATGTATGACTTTGCAAGCATAGTAATAACATAGTTAAATTCACCAGCTGTTTGAATATCTGCATTACTAATGCTTAGAAAGAATTTGAATCTATCATCTTTTTTAATATAAGGCATCTTTATCATCTCCCGACAAGTATATGTACTCTATGTCTATTTATCAAACCATGAATCTGCAATTATTACTTCTGTTTTCATAGGACATTTAAGTATTACATTGTCAAGAACAGATATACTATCCATTATACCCTGTACAAGTACACTGTATTGCTCTGCTTTTGCTTCAGGACACTCAAACACAAGTTCATCATGTATTTGCATCAGCATTAAGCAATCTGTGTCTTTTAAGGCACTGTGGAGCCTTATCATGGCAATCTTAACTAGTTCAGAACAAGAACCTTGAATTGGAGTATTTAATGCAAGTCTATCAGCAAATCCCTCAGCTTTTGTAAGATCTCTCTTTCTTCCAATAATAGTCTCCGTAACCATTGTTTTATGAGAGTTTTCTATTGCTTCTTTTCGCCATGTCCATGCACCAGAGTATAAACAGGCATACTTATATATAAAGTCTCTAGCTTGAGCATATGGAACTTCAAGAGCTTTAGCCAATCCAGATGCACCTTGACCATATATAATAGCGAAGTTAATAGTCTTTCCTATTTTTCTTTCAACATCAGTTACTTCATCTTTACCAAGTAGAAGTTGTGCTGTTAGTCTATGTATATCAACATTGTTATTAAAAGCCCATATCAATTTCTTATCATTAGATACATTGGCCAACATTCTTAATTCCATTTGATCATAGTCTGCAATAATAAACTTGTTACCCTTCATAGGTTTAAATGCTTTTCTTATCTCTCCTCCAAGTTCATCAGCAGGTATGTTTTGTAGGTTTGGTGAGTCACATGAGATCCTACCTGTTGCAGTTCCTATTTGATTGTAAGATGGATGTACTCTACCATCAGATCTAATAAACTTAGGTAGTGACTTTAGGTATGTTCTATCAAGTTTAATTAGCTTCCTATATTCAAGTAATAGTTTGATAATCTCATAGTCTTTTTCTAGTGCCTTTAGATCTTTTTCATCTGTTGAGTTACCAGTATTTCTAATCCTAGTAATAGGTATTTTTAGTTTAGTAAATAATATCTCTGATAGTTGTTTTGGAGAGTCTAGGTTAAACTCCTCTCCAGCCATAGCCATTACTTTTCCTCTTAACTCTATTATCCTCTTAGAGTTCTTGTCACTCATTTCTTCTAGCATCTGCTTGTCTATGAATATGCCATTTAGTTCCATCTTCGCTAGAACTCTAAGAAAAGGCATCTCAACACCATAATATATAGATGATAGATACTTATTATTGTCTATCATTGGCTGTAGCTTTTCAAATAGCTTCTTAGTCATGTCAACATCTTTTATGCAATATTTTTTCATATCCTCAAATGGCACAACATCTAGGCAACATTCAGCTTTCTTCTTTCCTTTAGGTTTATATTTGTTAATTAGTTCAGAATAAGTTGCTGTATCTTCATTCCAGTATTTCTTAGCCAGTTTCTTTAACCCATACTTCTTTTGATCTGGATAGAGTAGCCATTCAGCAACCATAGTATCAAATAGTTCATATGGTTCTTTGTGAAGTTTCAAAACTTGAAGATCAAACTTAACATTATGACCTACAACTCTTTTATCATTATATAAGTCTAAGAAGGATTCAAATTTCTTCTTATAGTCATTTGATGTTATAAAAGTTGTTGAGTCTCCTGTATTTATAGCATATCCATAAATTTTTGGATCTAGAACATTTAAGCCATCCGTTTCCGTATCAAAAATAATTGCCATTAGTTTATCCTATATGTAATATAATCTCTATTACCCTCACCTAGTCCTAGATCATCCACACTATGAAAACATTCATGTGTCCAAAATATATTATCTTTTCCAAACTCTGTTGTATATGTAACTCTATTGGGAGTAAAAGCATTTCCATTCATTTCATTTATATATGATCTAATATCAGAAGTAAAAGACCATCCATTTCTCTCTAGTTCTACTCTAGTTCCTGCAATTAGGTTACCAGTATCTTCTCCTAGATATAAAATAGCTGTTAAACATAATAATATTAGTATTTGTTTCATCTTTTCTGACCCATCTTCCAACACTCAGAGCATTTATCTTTTACTGGACAATAGTTCTTACATAGTTTATAGTTTGGATAGTCATTTGGTACTTCAGGAACTTCTCCAGTAGTCATAGCGTGAGAAAGTTTACTGGCTTGTGAAGTTACAGCCATTTCTACCCACTTATTATCTAATATAGGTACTTCTATTTGTCTAAACTCTTTCATGGTAAGATATACTATTTGCATCTTTTTAATATCAATAGGTTCTTCTCCATCGGGTTTAGCAAGTATCCATCTATAGATATTAAGCTGTTCTATATGGTTCTCATATGCTTGACTATTTTTATCTATATAGAATATAGATGATGTAGTTTTCCAGTCTTTTAGTATTCCTTCTTTTGGAAGAATAAGATCTGGTTTACCAGTTACCTTTATTCCTGCAACTGTTCTGACATATCCTTTTTCTATAATAGCATTTGGGTGTGCATATTCCTCAAATATCTTGTGTGCAATAGTTCCTCTAAACATAAAATATAAGTCAGTCAAACTACTATAAAAGTCATTAGTTCTTTGTAAGAACTCCTTTCTAACACATCCACTAGGTTCAATAGCAGTTGTATTTATCATATCTGGAGTATGCTCATTCCCAACGATTTGGCTAATTATGCCATTGATAATCTCGTAGGTAATCCCACATGGATTGTCGAGACTTTTTGCACACTCCAGACAGTCTTTAAAGCTTATATTGTCATTCTTTTTATTGCACTTTATACCTTTTAGCATTTTATTCCTCTATTAAACCGCAGTCCTTATTAGAGCATTGTCTAAAAGCATCTCCAACTTTAACCTCTTTATTTAGTCTTTTACCTATGTATCCAGCCTGTCTTTCAGATACTATTGATCTATTATTTAGCCATCCATTGTTACACTTAGAACATCGCACACCTTTCTTCTTTGGTTCTATGACTACTTTAATTTCTTCAGGTGTTGCAGTTTTAGGTTGCACTGATTGTTCAGTGTATAGTCCTAGAGCTTTAATTCTATTCATATATGTTGCCATTACATATCCATCTGGAGCAATTAGTTTTTCTATCTCTTTCTTTTCAACCTCTGTTGGTATTCCTTGAAGTTCTAATACTACTTGACCATCACTATTGACTTTTAATTTATACATTTTTATCTCCTTTTATATATTATTTGTTAAACTCCATACCTTTTCTTCTTCTGTCATACCGCCTCCTCATATACCTTGCACTATCTATATGTACTCTATCTAAATTATAGAACAAGCCAATAATTTTAAGCCACTTGCTCCCATGATTTCACATCTTTTTACATATATTGATTTTGCTCTATATAGGCATCTTTTAACTATTGTGCTTTTGCAAGTATTCTTGAAGTTATCAAAGCACATTATAAGCTTATTCTTTGCTAAGTCCTTAATATATTCTGTATTGTTTGTTCTATCTATGGCTAGGTATGCTTGCCATCTAGTGTCTAATAAGTTTATATTTTTCAAATTATTCTCCCCCTCTATCTGTTACTGTAACATCGGGTGTAAACTCAATATCAATTTTTCCATATATCATATTATTTCATCTCCTCCTTTTTCTTCAAATTGTTTTCCTTCAATTCCACATTCTTGAAGTGAGCCTCTAGCAGTGGAACAAAAATATAAATTATCTGTATCTGATAATCCAGTTACTAGAAACTCCTTTGATTCATGAGGCATTTTAGCACATCTTGCAAAAAATAGCCTCCTATCTAATGGATATGCTAAGTCAACCATACAATGTTTGCAATCCTTACAAAATTTTGTCATATAGTTTCATCTCCTCTATTTTTGAGTCAGTATTCATTGTGTTCTCATCATCTCTTATTTTGGCGCAAGTTTCACATAAGCCATCATCATCTATCCCACCACATAGAGTAAATTCTTCACCACATCCTCCACAAATATTCATATTATTTCATCTCCTTCTATATATAGCAGATTATCTAATCCATTTATAACTTGTACTGTACTATATATAGTTTTTATATCATCAATTACATCATCAATCATTACATCATTATATTTTACTCTATTAATTAAAGCTTGTACCCTTTCATCTAAGCAACTTTCCATTATAATCAACTCCTTGTATAAATATTTATAATCCAGTACCAAATTGCAACAATAGACAAGTAAATTATACAATCAATCATTTCAAAGCCTCCATGATCCAAACATAATCCTTTGCTTTTAGGCACAATTTCAACTCATTCTCTAATTGCTCAAATGATATCTCCTTAATAAGTAATGGAATTTCGCTATCATATAATCCACAAATCAAACTTCTTGCCCTTGAATAATCACCCATTCTAATGTAGCCAATAATTTGCTGTACCATTATTACCACCCCTTATTTTTTGAACTCTTTGACTACCTTATATCTTTTAAAATATACTTCTGTTGCTCCATTATCTATAAGCTCTTTTATCATTCCTATGGTATCAGCTTGTCTGGTGAGCATAATTTGCTTCCACTCGTTCTCTTTTGATAGATAATTTATATAGTCGGCTGGTTGACTGATAAACCTTGTATCACTACTCACATAATTACTATTATTATACATCATTTCACTTCCTCTATTTCAAATATCTCTTCATTGTTTTCTACTCTTGAATTTCGATCTGCGCAAGAAATCCAAACCCCATCATCAAATAGCTCTTGGGCTTGCTCTTTTGTGTCTGCATGAATTGTATATTCACAACAACCCGTGAAGCTTGTCGAAATTATAAATGTCTTCATGATATATATTCCTCCATGTATTCCTCTTTTTGACCATACCAGTAGCTTTCAGCTTGTGCCATTCTTTGTTGTGCTATGGCTTCAATCAACTTAATATCGCTCTCATCTGGGTTATCTATTCCCAAGTCTTCCATAATAGATAGATATAATTCACTTGAACTACTCATTTTTCACCTTCTTTTATTCCAGACCATTCTAGTAAAATTGTATCATCTTTAGGTATAAAATCTTTTAAGGATTGCAATTCTAAAATTTCAGAGTAGCTTATTCTTTCATTTTCTATTTCTCTTTTCAAATATATCAGCCTTCTTCTTATGTATTGGAATGTCCTCATTTTTTTACCTCCGTGTTATTTTTTATAGCCCCATCTGTAACTATATTTTGAATCCCGCTCATATAAGCCGTTATATAATCAATTGTGTCAAAATGTTCAGTCGCATCTTCATCGTCTTCGTCAACTAGGCTTTCCAAATACTCTTTTAGCCATTCCATTTTGCAATAGAGTACCTGTTCAAGTGTAAAATGCTCATTTGGCTTTTCCTCATTTTCCCAGTTTTCCCATGTTATATCCATTATAAGTTTTTCATTCCATTTTGTCTTATTAACATCATCAGTAAAGCTTTTCCATGTACTTCTCATTCTAAATACCTCCCAGTATTTTTTAACTATCCTAAGTCTCGTTTGAAATTGCTATTGCTGGCTGTTCACCCCTCAAGCCTGACAACTCTTGTCTGTATATTCTCTCGTGTTGCTAAATCATATTTTCTTATAATGTCTAGGACTGAATTAGATTTAACAACTATTTGCTTGCCATTTGCATATTTTATTTTGTAATAATTCATTTGTCTTCCCCCCTTTAGCATATATTTTATTCTATTCTATATAATCGCTTTTGTTTAATTTCGTAAGATGTTTGCCCTTTCATGCTTTCATACCCTTGCATTTACCAGTTGTGCAAGCTTGCTCAAACCTTGCGAAATCAAATTTGTTGTTATCGTTGTATAAAATTGTTGATAATAAATCAATCAACTGTTTTTTATTCCAAGTGTGTTCGCTGTCAAAAGTGTAAATCGCCCTTGCTATTGCTTGATAGTCTTTCTTAGTCATTTTAATTTCCCCCTCTAATAATCTAATCGTAACGAAAACCCCAAAACTTGCATTAACTTCCATGATTATTTTGTCCCGATTTTATTCTATTCTGTATAATCTGCAATACTAGCTCTTTCGCCTCGCTCTCATTAAGTGTTATCGATTTCTCACCTTCACTCAGCCTAATTAAACCATTTGCCGAGAATTCTGCTTTTAAATCAAATGATATCATATTGCTATATTCGTCAAAGCGTCCCATTCTATTCGCCCCCTTCTTTTTGTTCAACTTCTCCATCACCTTGTACTTGCGCCAGCCAATTTGACTGTTCGGCTATATATTGCCAGTAGTCGTTGTCCTCTAAACTATACATTTGTTATCACCTCCATATTTATCTATTTGCTAAACCTTGCCGTCACCCCTACTAAGCAATCCGATGGTTTTATATTTCCTTGCTCTTTTATCCATGCTTGCTTCGCCTCTTTGCAAGTTTTAAACCATGTTGTAGAACATTCATATTTGCCATACCATAAGATATCAATTTTTTTATAATCTCTTTTATCCCCGTAATTCATTTTATCACCTCCGTTAATCTATCGTTTCAACCCACATTAAACTTGCATCAACTTTGCGGTTTTTAATTTTCAAGTGAACCGCAAAACACTTGCCAAATAAGGGACTAAACACTCTACAATTATACTATCGTTGCCATGTACAAAAAACTTGCATGACATTTGCAATTATTATTATAACAGGTTTAAGAGATAAAAACAATAAAGTATTATATTGACACAAAATAAATTTGCCAAAACAACCTCGAGCGGTGTTAATATAGTGTCTTGTGGGTTTTATAATATATAATATAATACAATATAGTTATTATGTTAGCACCTAATCAGTTTAATTTCAAGTACCTTATAGACCATAACAGTCTTATAATAACATAAACTAGTAAGCTATTCAAAACTTGAGGCTAACACAATAATAATATATTAGACCCAATAATGGCTGAGAATAAAGCAATAGTAATATATAAGAGTAACAGATAGATAAGAATAGATACTAAGTTACAATGTAATATTAGAGTTGCGTTAAACACTAATCAATAAGAGGAGTACGACATAATGAGTAGAGTTAAGGATAAGGTATTGTTATATAAAATCTATGAAGATAAGTATAGAGGGCTTAATAGTACGCAAATTGCTCAGAAGTGGAACATATCACCTGAAACGGTAAGGCGTTACGTCAGAAGTGTTGAATTTGACAGTATAGCCAAGTCAATGAGTGAACAGAATAGTGAAAGACTTCAGACTATGTTTGATACCGCGTTTAAGGTAGCTATGGAAGCTATGTCAGATATAGATAGTAAGACTGGCAAGCCCTCTAAGATAGCCTCAGACATGGCTAAGACACTGCTCAACACACAAGTGAACAAAATGATGAGTACTAAGCCTAATGAGAAGGTAAACACAGTAGAAGGCGACAGTGATAAATCCGCCCTAATAGATGATATACTTAATATAACAACTCCTCAATTAGATACTAAACCAAATACTACCCTAGGGGGAGACCAATCTTGACCGCTTCGTATTATGTAATAACCTCACACACAGTAAAAGGGCAGATAGATCAAAAAAGGGGTCAACTTGTCAGAGAATAGCAATATTAAGACTAAACTGGCTAATATGTCTAAGGAGGAGTTAACAACTCTTAAAAGAGATATAGTTAAGAAGAAAACTCTAGAAGATTTCCACTACTTTAACCAAGTAGCCATGCAACATACAGATCTAATACCAGAAGTCTACGGAGAGCTAGTAGATTTGCTATTACACAGCACTAAGGACCTTTTGACCATCCTACCAAGGGGTACCATGAAGACAGCCCTTATAACTGAATCCTATGTGGTCTGGAGCCTTTTAAAGAACCCTTCACTTAGAATCCTACTTGTTTTAGAAACATGGTCAAAGGGCAAGGTTTACTTAGATGGTATAAAACGTCATTTTAAAAATCCAGTGTTTATGGAGATATTTGGGGATATGGAAGGGGATTTATGGAGAGAGGACTGCATTAGGTTAAAAACTAATACATCAACGGAAAAGGAACCAAACATCTTTGTTGGGTCTTTGGAACGATCGGTAACTGGATTTCACCCTGATTTGATAGTTGGAGACGATTTACACTCAGAAGCCAATACGAGGACCCAAGCACAGATTGAAATGGCAAAAGGTGTCTTTGCAGAGTTGACTAACCTATCACTACCACATACACGAAAGATAATACTAGGTACAATCTGGGTAGATAATGATATATACACGACAATTGCCAAATCTTCTGGAATTACTGACTGGAAGAAGATCTTAGACAAGAAAATGATAGAACTAGACAACTGGATCATATATATTAGAAAAGCCATAGAACAAACTGAGGATGGAGAGACTATAGAAATCAAGGGATATGGAACATTTACTAAATCAAAGATAGTATTTCCTAAATTGAATGAGGTTGAACTAACAAAGAAGTTCTCAGATCCTCTTATGACACAATATACTTTTAATTGTCAATATATGTCAGATCCAACATCTTCAAGAGCTTTGGAGTTTACTGAAGATATGTTGAACCAAGCAAAACTTTTAAACAATGATATTAAGAATAATAGAATTGTTTATAAGTATTTATTGATAGATCCAGCTTATACAGTCAAAAAGAGATCCGATTCTACCGCTTTCATTGTTTTGTTTGTAGACTATAAAGGATTTATTCATATAGAACTGGCTTACAAAGAAAAGCTAGAACCTAAAGATGTAGTCGATAGAATATTTAACTTGCAAGCTCTGTATAGACCTAATGTAGTTGCCATTGAAGCCAATGCTTCTCAGCAAATACTTTCATCTTGGATTAGAGAAACAGCAAAGACATCGGGAAAGCATTTTAGAATAACAGATGTTAAAACAGGACCATCAAAAGCAAAGAATGATAGAATAAGACGATTACTCCATTATTTTAAGAAAAATTTAATTGCTATCCCTGAGGAATGTGATGAACTCTTTGATGAGCTAATACAATTTCCAAATGGTAAACATGACGACTTAATAGATGCTCTTTCTTTTTATGAAGATGTAAAAAGAACAATATCATCAGAAGGATACTTCTATGATACTAAACCTAAATATTTTGAGAACTATGGATTCACACCAAGTTGGATGAAGGGAAGATAAGGAGTAAAAAAATGGTAGAAAGTAAAGACGAATATAAGCAGAATGAAACACAAAGTGTAGTAGGAGTTGGAGAAGTATCTGGTCTTGAATTAGACTTAGATGATAAATTACTACTAGATAATATAATGGCGAAATGGTTTAAAGCCGATAATTGGTTTGAAAGCAATATGAGAGCTAGATTTGAATACTGTAGAGATGCTTCAATATCTTATCTAAGAGACAAAAATAATTGGGTAACTTCTAATCCTATATTTGATCCAACATCAGAAAAGATTGCTAATGCTCTAATTGCTAAATATATGATTGGTCTATTTTCAAAAGGTGGGGATATAGACTTTGACTTAGACTACACAGGTCTAGTAGATCCAGCCCAAGCAAAAGCAATAAAACATATGATGAAGTCAATGATAAAGAAGTCTCCAAACATGGCTGAAACAATGTTAGACTTTATTAGGCAACTTGTAATATATGGTACTGCTGTATTTGAAGTTGTATGGGAACAAACAGATAAAAAGATAAAAGTTATAAAAAGAGATGAAGAAGGAAATCCAATAATAAAGAAAGGTAAAGTACAATTTGAAATAAAAGAGGCTAGAACATATGAAGGAATAAAATTTGCACTTGTAGATGTTGTAAATGAATTTAGAATAGATCCAGATGCAACTTCTATAGATGGATTTGATAAGTTTAGAAAAATCTGGATTACAAAAGCACAATTAAAAGAAAAAGAGAAACTTGGAATATATACTAACATAGATAAGATAAAAGGTCAGGCAACAGATAAAAATAATGGTCTTAACAGAAGCTATGATAATCTTAATCCTCAGCCAATAACTCCTCCTAGACTTATAAATGATGATGAGCTAGTAGAAGTAATTGAGTACTGGTCAGCGGATGATTCTATGAGGATAGCAGTGGCTAATAGAAATATGATTATTACACCTAAAGATGATAGATATAATCCATTTTTTCATGGTACTCATCCTTTTGTTTCCTCTGTATTTACAAAACTAGATACACAATTCTATGGTCGTGGAGCTATGGAAATGTGCAAACCTCAACAAACACTTTTAAATCTTCTTCAAAACTTAGATATAGAAGAAGCACTAAGACACATATGTAGAATGTACAAAGTAAGAGAAGGATCTGGACCAAGAAGTGAAACACTTGTATTTGCTCCAGACAAGATGATACCAGTTCAAGAAATTGATGATCTCGTACCTATGGAGCAAGCTCCTTATGACTTACAATCAATAAATAAAATGCAAAGTCTTAAACAGGATGCTGAAGAAATAACAGGAGCTACTAGACAATCAGCAGCTATGGGAGCAGACTCAAGTAGAAGAACAGCAACTGAAAGTGTACTACTTAATAAGATGGGATCTGAACTTCATGCACTACATATATGGACAATAGATCAACTAGGGCTTATTAGAGCTATAGATTTGGCTTACAGACTTGTACTTCAATGTGCAAAGAAAGAACTATACATGAAATATGGAGAAGATGCAGTGTTGGAAGTAGATCCAGTATTCTTACCATATGAAGTTAAATTTGTACCTAGAATAGGATTTGAAACTATGTCTAAAGAAATGGTACTACAATATCTAACACAGTTCTTACAATCTGTAGGATCTATACTTGTACAGAGTGGTCAACCTTTAGATGTAAATAAACTAGCCTCATTCTATCTAGAAACAGCTGGTATAAAAGCAGAAGAAATAGGATTATCTAAAGTACAACCACAGCAAGTTCAACAGGGAGGTCAACTAGGACAAGCAAGTCCAGTTATGACACAGAATACACCTAACCCAGCAAATGTTCAAACTCCAACTCCAACACTACCTCCTGTAAGTGGTGGAATGATGGGAGGACAAAATGCTTAAAGAATTTTTAGTTAAGCAAAATCAACATAATCTAAACATCATAGAAGACTACAAAAGACTATTAAATATGGAGTCATTTAAAGATTATATGAATATGATTACAAAGAAGCATGATAGTCTACTAAATAAATCTAAGAATAGTAAGTTTACTATGGAGCAAAGAATGGCTGCTCTTATTCAAGCAGAAGTTCTACAAGAAGTATTTGAATATACCAATAAGTTTATCTCACAAGAAAACTATATTGCAAACGATATAAAAATTCTAAAGAAATCTTTAGAATAAGATTCATAAGGAGGAAAAAACATGAGTGAGGAAATTGTTATCAACGCAAGTGAAAGCGTGGACCCGAAAGGCAATCCGAAAATTTCACCCGTGGAGGAACAAGTCGTTCCTGTCCAAGCAGAGGTGTCTAAGTTCCTTTTTTGTGGGAATGAGTTTGCTTCTCAAGAAGAAGCAGAGAAGTCCTATAAAGAAATAAGGAAGGCATATCAAGACTTAAAAGCTTCTACAGCTAAAGTCGAGCCTGAAGTTGCTCAGGAAGTTAAAAAAGTAGAAGAAACTAAAGTTGATATGGCTGAATTAGAACGTAGAGCCTATGAAAAAGGCAAGAATGAGGCTTTGGCAAAGGCAGCATCAACCCCATCAGTTGCTACCTCAGCAGCTAAGCCAGTCGAACCCACACCACCAAAACCCTCTGATATTATCAGAGATAATTTTGCAAAGTATGGAAAGATTACATCCGATACACTATTAAATCCTGCTTTTCTATGTGATGCGGAAAAAAGATTACTAGGATTATAAAAGGAGACTAAATTACAATGGGAACATTATTTACTTACGACCAAATTGGCGTAAGAGAAGGATTAACCGATATTTTAACTATGATTTCTCCAGAGTGGACACCACTTTGGTCACATCTACCAAAAAAGAATGTAGCAAATACATACTTTGAATGGCAGACACAAGCATTACCATCTGCAACATCAAATGCTGCTGTTGAAGGTGCTGCTTGGTCAGCAGGTTCAGTCACTGCTAGAGTAAGGACTGGAAACTATACACAGATTTTTAGAAAAGCATACACAATTTCAAGAACTTCAAATGCAGTAAATGTAGCTGGAGTTGCTGATGAAATGAGTGAGCAAAAAGAACTGGCTATGAAAAATCTTGTAAGAGATATTGAGTATCAGTTACTTAATGGAACTGGTAATTCTGGAGCTTCTGGAACAGCTAGAGAAACCAAAGGTATTAGAGGATGGATTTCCACAACTAATATTACTGGATCTGGTACTGGTACACAAGCATTAACAGAAATACTATTCAATGACTGCTTGGCTTCAATTAAAGCACAAGCTGGTATGCCAACAGATGTATATGTAAATTCTGCTCAAAAGAGAGCAATCTCTGGATTTACAGGAAGATCATCTTCAGCTGTAACTATTCCAGCAACAGAAAAAACTGTTGTTAATGTTGTAGATACATACATTGGAGACTTTGGTGTATTAAAAGTACATTATCATGATCTAGCAACAACTACTGAGGTACTTGTACTTCAGCAAGATATGTTTGGCATAGGAATGCTTGGATCTCCTGAGATCAAAGAAGTACTACCTGGAGCAGTTGATGGTATGAGTTTTGGTATTGTTGCCGAGCTTGGATTATTCTCATATAATCAAGCCTATTCTGGTAAGATAACACAACTAACAACCTAATAATAAATAAGTCTAATCCTTCGGGAGGTTGGTGGTTAAACCTCCCACTTAAAGTACATATAATAAGTGAGGAAACAATGGATTTTGTAGAAGAAGTTTATAGATCAAAAGAATATCAACAATATGCAAAAGATAAACCAATATCTGCTAAGTTGATGCTCAATTATTATAAAAGAGAATGGAAAAGAGTACTAAAATCATACATACCATATAGAGATAAATTCAGAGCCTATAATGAAGGACTACATCAAGCCAATGGTAAGTGGATAGCTTCTATACCAGAAGTAGTAATACATTGGCTAAAGTTTAAGAGTGGAACATACCCAGATCAAAAAGATTTAATGAAATATTTAAAAGAACACAAAGAATTTTGGTTAGATAGTAAACTATGATAACTATATCAACATTATTATGCTCAGAAAATGGATGTAACTATATAAGGATAAAACAACCTTTCATAGCCATAAATAATCAAAAACTGGCTGAAGCTGAATCATTCTATGATTGTGATAGAGACTACTTAACAGATAATATTGACAAAATAGCATCAGCAACAGATGTATTTTTATTAAGGCATGGTCAAGAATCATCTATTGATAACTTAAAAATACTAAATCCTAATTGTAAAATTATAATTGATTATGATGATGATATTTTTTCAACACTGCCTTATGATCCTAACTACTTTGCTATAGGACTTGAAGAATTCTATCATACAGACTTAAAAACTGGAAAGAAAATACCTCTATGGGTATCATCAACATCTGAAATTGCAAAACAAATAGAAGATGGTACATTCTGTCCTGAACCAGGATATGCAAAACCAGGAATACTAGATATAGACCATAATAAAGATCAAAGGGAAATACACTTAGAAAACATCAAGAAAGCAGATCTTATAACTGTAACAACAGAAAGACTGGCTGAACGATTTAAAAAAATAAATTCAAATGTTTATGTGTATAGAAACTCATTAAACACAGAAGTCTTTAAAAACATTAGAGTAATAAAACCACTAAATGAAGTTAGAATAGTATGGGCTGGTGGATGCTCTCACTATGGTGATCTAATGTCAGTTAGAAATGGAATGTATAGAATACTAAAGAAATATAAGAATGTAAAGTTTATTCTAGTAGGAGACCCAGATAGATCAGTGTTTGAAACATTTCCAGACATAAAGAATCAACTAGTATTTGAAAGATGGGTAACACCAGATGCACACCCATATAGGCTAGCCACACTTGGTGGAGATATAGGAATATGTCCTCTTAGAGGAGTAGAATTTGATGGATATAAGTCCACAGTAAAATGGATGGAGTATACAGCAGTAGGAATGGCTACTCTAGCCTCTAATGTTTCTCCCTATAAGGATGAGATAGTAAATTGTGTAGATGGACTACTCTACAATGATGAAGAAGAATTTGTAGAACTACTATCTGAACTTATAGATCAACCAAAATTGAGACAGGAATTACATACTTCAGCATATCTTAGACTAAAAAAAGACTATGATATAAATAAAAATGTTCAAGGTTTAGTAAAAAGACTAGAAAGACTAGTAAAAGGAGAATAAAATGACAGCGAAATGGAACTATACAACAATATTAGCAGAACTACAGGCAAGAGGTGTACCATCTAATCTTGCAACACAAACTGGATCTTGGATAAACCAATCCATAAGAGAAATATGGAACACATATAATTGGGATTTTAGACAAAAATCAGCAACACTAACAATGGTTGGTGGAACTCAAACATATACTATATCCACAGCTATTGGAGCAGACTGTGAACTAATATACTATATGTTCAATGGAACAAGAAAAATGTTACCTGCAACACTATTTGATATAGTTGAAATTGACCCAGATATGTCCTCTACAGGAACACCAGATAGGTTCTATATTGACTCAAGTGGAGCAAAAATTGGCTTATATCCTAAACCTAGTAATGCTGGAACAGTAACAGTATATTATTTAATGGGTCTAACAGATATTTCAGGAACAACAGCTCCTGCAATTCCAGATATGTATGGACAAGTAATAGTTGAACTTGCCTATGCTAAAGCATTACAGTACTTGCAAAAACCAGAAGGTAATGCAGCCATGGTAATAGCACAAAACTTAATAAATGGAATGAAATCAGATCAGCAAACTAAGTATGGTAATAAGAAGGACTTTGGATGGCTAGATCCTAGCTCTGGTATGGTAAAGTAACATGGAACCTTATAAATATTTATTACCAAATATTTTAAAGAATGTACCTTTTCTAGGTCTATTCCAATCCATAGCAGTTTCAAGAGGTGTATCATCCTATACTCCAGTAAATAGTTATAGTGCTCCAAAGATTATAACATTTGAAACATCTGGAGGATTTTATGGACCAGCTTCAAGACAAGATCTAGCAGGTACTCCAATTACAGCACCTACTAATGAAAAGCCAATAGAAGTAATAACAAATCCAGTTCCACTTCCTATTCCAACTGGTATGCCAGCAGTAGACATAATAAATCAAATAACAACTGAAGAAAGAAATAAACTACAAAATAAAACAGGAGCAACAGCATGACTGAATCAGTAGTTCAATCATTTAAGTTCACAGGAGGTCTTAGAAACACAGCAGATTCAACAAGACTATCTAATGAGGAACTTCAAACTTGTAACAATCTATATACTAAAGATGGATACTTAACTAAGAAGTATTCACCAAGTAATCTTGAGATAAGCTCACCTACTGCAACATTAAAGTCTGGAACTGGAATAACTGCTGGAACACATACATATAGAGTCACTTTTATAGCAACAGTTGGTGGTGCAGAAATTTGTGCTGGTTCACCTTCAAATGCTATAGTTCATACAGGTACTAATCTACAAACAACTCTTTCTAATATACCTTTACAATATACAGCTGGATATACAAGAAACATATATAGAAATAAAGTAGGAGATCAAAACTCTTGGTTTCTATTGACTAACATAAATGACAATACAACAACAACATATGTTGACTCAACACCTGATACTTCTTTAACTACAGCACTACCAACAGCTCTACTGGCATACCCACAATACCTTGCAACTACATTTCTTGATAATAAGAAGATACTTATAGAAGTAAAGTCTACTGGAGTAATAAATGAAGCTCTCTATACAACTGGATCATCAGTTTATTCCTATATAAACTTAGGTAAAACACTAACAACTACAGCCACAACAGTTTTTGACTCAACACAAGTACTAGACTTCTTCTTTCTCACAAATAATGTAGAAATGGTTCAGGCAAAAGGTAACTTTGGACTATTCACTAATGTAAGTGCTACTGGATTTACAAATGGAATCATATGTGCTTTTGTTAAAAACTTTGGAAATAGACTATGTGCTATAAACTGTCAGGATCCAACTGGAACAAGTAAGAAATTCAGAACATACTATTCAACAACAGTAAACTATCAAGACTTTGGTGGAGTAAGTTCTACTCAATATTTTGATGTACCTGATGATGGATCCCAGGGTATTACAGCAGCAATAATGTTCAAAGGATCTCTTTATCTATTTACAACAAATGCTTGCCATAGGGTAGACTACACTGGAGATGCACTTCTACCTTTTAAAGTAAAACAATATGTAGCCAACTTTGGATGTAATAAGCATCATGCTCTACTAGAAACAAGAGGAATGATGATAATCTGGACAACAGAAAATCAGTTGGTAGCTTTTGATGGATTTAATGTAAAAAGACTAGACTACAATATAAAAGACTTATTGGCTAATGCAATAACAGATCCAATATGTACATACTATCATAGCACTCTAAATAAGTTTGTACTACAGGTTGGAAGTGGATCTTTTGTGGCTGATATTGATGATCTAATAAATAACTGTAAATGGGAAGGATCTAATACTGGAGCTGATGCAAGTAACATCTATGGATCAGTTGAGATACTACTAGGAACAACCAAAAAAGTATTACTAGCAAAGCAGACTGCACAAGGAATGGCTTCATACTCTCAATTTGATGGATCTGTAGCCTCATCTGATGCAGCAAGTTTCACTACAGGAATAAGTGGAGCTTCTGATGCAAAGACTCTTATAAAAAGAGTAACATTATTTACACTTGAAACAAACTCAGACACACCAACATTCTATGTATATGACAAAGCTGGAACACAGCAATACTCTGGAACATTTCCAAGTACAGCTATTCTAGGTACAAGTATATATCCTAATGTGGAAGTACAAGATTACTATTTTTCATTATCAACAACAAACTCTAACTTAACAAGAATCTCAAGAATTGATATTGAAATGGAACCCACAAGGAGGGTAATGTAATGGCACAACCGATAGATGAAGTATATAATCAAAATAATCAGGATAGGATAAACATTGATAAATTTAACCTACAAGTAGGAACAGCAAGACGAGATGCTGCCGAAAATCAAATAAAATTAAATCAAGGTGAAGCACAAGCAAATGAAAATGCTCTTAACTCTGGATATACTGGTGGCATAGCATCCACTAATGTTGCACAAAATACAAGAACTTTTGATAAAGCACAACAAGACCTAGATGCTTATACTAAAGGTATAAATCTTGATGTTAAACAGTTTAATGCAGATCAACAAGCTAATGTAACAGCTAAAGCATGGGCTCCTCAATTGGATTCTCTCACAACTGAATATACTAACTTAACATCTGAATTAAGTTCAGCACTAACTGAAGCTCAGGGTAGAGATAGAACATTTAATCCTCAAGGATATGCTGACTCAGAAAAGAAGATAGGTGATATTAGAGCTAGAATGGCTAAAGTAAAATCTAGTTTGGCTACTCTTAAACAAGCAGCTAGTCCTTATCAAGAAAATGCAGCTATGGGAAGTATCTATGGAAATGCTAATCAAGCATATAACAATATAGTAGAAAATGAGAAGAATGTAGACAGTGCAATTTCGAGTTTCACTAATCAATCCTCAATGGTAGGAAATCTTATAGCAAATGTGGCAATTGGATACCTAACTGGAGGACTACTAAACACAGTGCTACCTACTCTTGGATCCTGGGTAACAACAGCTTTCCCTCAAGGTGCAAGTCTAGTAAGTGGCATTAACACAGCATTTTCTAATGTAATGGGTAAATCACAGGACATAACAAAACTATTTTCTAATAAGCCTATGGAAACAGTGATGTCCTCAATACAGAATAATCTAAACACTAAACAAAATGCAGAATTTATGAAAGATATGAAGATTGACTCAGTATCAGTAGACAAAGAGGGAAACAAGTCATACCACTATAAGGATCAAGAAACTCAAGTTAAAATAGATGGTCTAAACAAGCAACTACAAAGTGGTGTAATGCAGGAAATAGCAACTCAGTTTCCAGAGACTCTAAAAAATGCTGGTATTGACACTAATAATTGGAATACAGTAACACCCGATAATTTTGATACAGTGGCTATGTTAATACCTGAGTTTGCAGGAAAGAAAATGATATATAAAGAAGATGGAACAAAAGATATAGTATGGGATCAATCCTCTCCTGAATATATTGACTATGCAAAGAACATACTTAAAGTAAAAGAAGAAGTAATGAGATCTGTGGCTCCAGGAAATGTAGTATCAGAAGTAACTCTAGGATCTAATGGTGAACCAAGTCCTAAGTTCTCAACACCTCAAGAAGTTCAAGTTAAAAAGATTAGAGAAAATGAAACACTTTCTAAAGCAGCAGCTAAATCAGCCTTAAAAGGACTTGAACCAGACCTAAAGGATATAGCAAAGAGAGTAGATGAAAGAACACTAACAGTTCCAGAAGCTTTAAAAGAATTAAAAGATAAAGTAGATTCAACTGGAAAAGATATTGACTTCTCAGATGCAAAAAACAAACTCAAAGATCTAGTAACTAATAAAAACCTTAGCAAGAGATTCTAAAAGGAGCCAACAAATGTCAGAAGAAACAAACATGATGGGTGTAACACCTACAAGTTTAACAAGCTCTCCAGAAGTTACAGCTCCTAAATTAGATGCTGGAAACAAACCTGAGGAAACAATTCTTGATGTCATACCTATGACTATAGAGAATGATATTATTAACTCTGGACTGGCTAAACTACAAAACTTTAAAGAAACTCTACCAGATTTTTGGACTTCTGCAAATAAGATGTTTAATCCACTTGCAATATCAGACACAGTTTCTGGGCTTATTAAAGGTGACTATCATGACCCAGAAGCCATTAAGAATACACTAATAGATGAATATACAAAGAATATAGCAACACCTAAAGATGTACTTGGAGTTGCAGGACACATATATGCAGCAGGATGGGAAATTGAACTAGGAATGCTACAAGGATTAGGAGACTTTGGAATAAAAGCCATAGCCCTAGATGCTATTGATTATGCCAATAAACCTTCACAACCTAAACTAGAAGATGTTATGACTCCTCCTTCTATGGCACTATTCGCTGGAAAGAATGACTTTAAAAGAACAAAACTCTATGCCAACATGATTGGTGAAGGAATGAAGGGATGGGAAAAGAACTGGAATTTTGTACTCACAGGTGCTAGAAAAGCAGCTTGGGATGCTATAGAACCCCTAGCAGGAGAAAGGTTTAATGACCCTAATGCTAAAGACTCAAATCCAGCTATAGAAAAAGAAGCATATAGTCTAATGAAGAAAGACTTTGATGAAGCATACAAACTTGACATAGAAGCCAATAAAGCCTATAAGAAAGACTACCCTGTGTTTTGGTTACTTGATGTAATGTCTTTTGCCTCTCTAGGACTGTCAGCTGCTAAGGATGCTGGAATGGTTTCCTTTGTTGCAGAACAAGTAAAAAAACTTCCAAAGAATGTAACTCTTAAAGGAACAACATATCCTATTAGAGACATGATATTAAGTCCTGATATATTTCAAGATCCAAACTATTTGACACTAAAGATGCAAAAAATTGGTGGAGATAAACTTGTTGGTGTTGAATCAGCGGAAAGAACACAACCTATACTTAAAATAATGACAGACACAAACTTAGGAAAAGTAGAACAGGCTTTATCAAGTGGCTCCCTAATGCCTGAACAGATGCCTCTTATAACAAGTAAACTAAGAGCCAAATATCCTATATTATCATCAATTCCAGATGAAGGTAGAGTAATGGCTAGATCCTCAATGGCACAGGGTCTATCAGAAGCTATTAAAGAAGTTCAAACATCCATATTTACAGATCTACAATTTCAAGCAAAAGGAATTAAATCTCCTTTAAAGTCTCAGATAATACTAGCTGTCAAGAATAGAATAAATATGAACCTTCCTTTAGGTGATGGCATAGGATTAAATGAAGCAACAAAGATGGCTAATGACATAATCAAGATGTCAAAAGACATGAAGCCAGGATCTTATGTTCCTTCTGGAGTTCCTCAAGATATAATCAATGTAGCAGCTAGTGTTAAAAGTTCAATTCAGCAAAGTTCTCTAAAGCTAGTAAAAATGGGTGTTCTTGAAGCAGAAGATGTAAAAGCATCCTATTTGCATACCAACTATAAGATCTACGATAAAACACTAGATTGGAAACCAACTCCTCAGATGAAAGCAAAAGCTCTTGATGGGCTAATGGCTGATGGCTTAGATGCCAACTCAGCAGAACTTGTGCTATATAATATAGAAAACAAAAGACCTATATCATTTGTAAACCCTAAACTTAAACAATCAATAAGTCTTGGACCTACAAAGCATAAACAAAATTTACCAGAGTATTTAAAAGAGTATATGGGAGAAGAACTTGATCCCTCTAAACAAGTGTTCAATACTATGTATACTCAAGGTAAACTAATAAACCACTATGAGTTTGTGGATAACATAGCCTCTGGAAAACTGTCTGATGGTAAACCTATGATGATAAACTCAAAAGATGTTTACTTTGTAGACTCTATGGGTAATGATGTGTCTAAAACAGTTGATCTAAAGAAGCTAACAAAGATTCCTATGTCAGAATATATTGGAGAAAATGTTGGAGTAATCCAAAAGAAGAATGAGATTCTAACATACTCAAAGAGAAACAAAGTTCTTATGGATAAACTAGATGCAGTAAAGGATAAAGAAACATACACAAGTGACTTTAATAAGTATTCAAAACTAATTACTAATAATCAGAACAAACTCTCACAGTCATTTGATGCTCTTGAAGACATGACTACAAATCTAAGAAAGTATTTACAAGGTGACCCATATATGAGAGAAAATGGACAACTTGTATTCTCTAAGAGTATAACAAATAAAGCTCCCATTCCTGGCTATACACTCCTTCCTGAAAATAAACTGTTAGGAAAACTATCTAGTCAATGGGTAGAGACTGAAATGGCTAATGATCTACTAGCATCAACATCTGCTACAACTAAGATGGGAACTATACTTGACTTCTTCAATAATCAAATAATGGCTCCTTTTAGAAAAGCTGTAACAGCTTATAATGTTCCTACTCATATCAACAATGTTGTTGGTGATGTGGCTTTCTACTATGGAAGTGGTGGTAGTCCAACATACCTAGCAAAGATACCTGAAATGATGGGAGAAGTAGTAAATAAAGGTGATCTATTTAAACTGGCTTTAAAGAATAATGTTATTGACACAAACTTTCTTAGTTCTATGAGCCTAGATAAAGGATATAAGTACTTTAAAGGATCTACTTCTGAGCTTGATGTAGTCAATAGGATGATAAAAGCTCCTCAAGATCTATACATGGCTGAAGATGATGTATTTAAGCTACTAAGATTTAAAGAAGAAGTTGATAAGGGATTTAGTCCAGCAGATGCTGCAAAGACAGTTAGGAAATACTTTCCTTACTTCGATCAATCTCCAGCATATGTAAAGACACTCTCAACAGTAATACCTTTCGTTTCATTCACAGAGCAATCTGCAAGGATCTGGGCTAATATGTCAATGGATCATCCAGCAAGAATGATAGTCCTACAACAGCTACCTCAAATTACTGAGAAACTTTCAGCTCAGGCTATGGGAGTTACTGATGAAGAAAGACAGATCCTAAGAAAAACACTTCCTTCATATATGCAAGGTGACTCATACATAGTAGTAGGGAAGAGAAAGAATCCTAAGACAGGTGAAGAAGAAATAGGAATAAAATCAGCAACAAGTAAACTTCCATTTATGTCAGCTCCTTCAATGCTACTTGGAGGACCTCAAAATATAGTTTCTAATCCATATATTAAAATGGCAACTAAAGCAGCACAAGGAAAGATGTTTCCTTATGAAGCTACACCTGGACAAGTAGCAGAAATTACTGGTAGAGAAGTAGCCATGGCAAATTTACCTCCACTATTAGGAACTAAGATAAATTCTTGGATGATGGCTAAGAAAGGTCTATCTACTACAGGAAGAACACCAGAAGAAGAAATTAGAGCAGGTATACTAGGATCTGGTACAACATGGATAAACTCTATAAAAATGATGGATGCTTATGATGCAACAAATAATAGATCACTTGCAGACATACAAAAAGCAATTACCTCAGCTAATGATGCCTTAGAAGATCCAGAGGCAGTAAAAGGTGTTTATAGAGGATGGTCTAAAGATCAACTCCTTATTGAGATACAAAGACTAGAAACTATACAATCTGCACGAGAACAAAGCATTGATTTACAGGATGCAGAGATTTCATACTTAAATCAACAAATACAAAAGAAGGCTAAGAAATGAGTGAATCAGGAAACTACACATTTGCATTACCCTATCCAGCTCATCTAATCTATCAAGGTCCTCTTACTGAGAATCTTCTAGGAATAGAAAGTGCTATACAAGATGTATATAGTTCTTTTGGAGATCTAAGTTGGTTTTATGAAGTAGAAACTGATTCTATTGGAATTGGATACTCAAACACTATTACTGGTGACTATTCATACATATTTGGATCAGGAAACACTATTACTGGTGATAAATCAGTAATAATGGGCTATCAAAGTTCAACAGCAGCAGATGATACCCTAGCATTTGGATGGACAGCAGCAGCAGGAGCTATTAGAGCAATTTCTATGGGGTCTCATGCTAATGCAAGTGCATCTGAATCAATCGCTATAGGATCCTATGCAGTCGCTTCTGGTGGAAACTCTATACGCATTGGAAGTGACGGTAGTTTGGGTGCGGGTACATCTTCTGGGACAAGATCAATTTCTATTGGAGTACGCTCACAAGCTACACAAGATGATTCTATAGCTCTTGGCTTTGGAGCTAAAGCTATTCAGGCAGAAGGTCTTGCTTTTGGATTAAATGCTGACTTGACAGGTGGTGGATTGATAGCAATAGGCTCAGGAGCTAAGGCAGTTGCTAACGGTACATCGCTAGGAAATGGAGCTTATGCAAATGGAGCTGAGGGTACTAGTATAGGTAGAGCATCACTAACGGAAGGACTAGGAGCAACATCTTTAGGTGGCTCAGCTCAAGCTACAGGAAACTATTCGACTGCACTTGGATATGGCTCTATTGCTAGTGCTGTAAATGCTCATGTATGGGGTCACAATATAACAAATTCAGTGACAGGGACATTCAATTTTGGTGCTGACAATATAACGAAAGCCATATTGAATGCCTCAGGAGATCTGGCTTTATATGGAACCATAACAGCATCAAATTTAAATATAACTAATTGGAATACTGCATACGGATGGGGTAATCATGCAGGATTATATGAGCTAGTTAATACTTGTTTAAAAATCGATCAGACAACTCCCCAATCCTTGATAAATGGTATCCCAACTTTTGTTGATCTAAAATTTGGTGACCAATCCCTTGGAACTCCAACTTATACTACCATAGGAGATTGGTTTGATATAGTTCAGTCTTCTGGTAGAATAAGTGGTATGACTATAACTGCACATTCCCCAGCAGATGGAACTATTGATGTTTCATCAGGGACTGGCATTATTAAGACTACCGATGCCTTAGGTGCTACTACGAAATTCTTTAATTATGCAGGAGAGACAGGTATAGCCACTACAGATAATGATCTTAACTATGTTTATGCTTACTATGATAGTGGCACAGGGACAGTTAAAGTGGCTACCGCCATAGATAGAACTTTAATTCATAACTACGATCAATTTACTCTTGGGAGAGCTTATGTAAAAGGAACTGACTCTACTGATATAGCATCTTCGGGAACAAATATATATAATTTCAATCGTAGAGTTCACAATATGTTGGTAAAGAGATTTGGATTCGCATGGGCTTCAGGATCAGCTCTATCGGAAGCAGGTACTAGAGGTTTAGCAGTAACTGATGGAGTATGGTATATTGGCAATACAGAAATAGATACTGCTGTACATAATTCTGACACTGGAGGATATACGTTTGATACGTATTATTATAATCCAACAACTGCTGCATGGGTGGTCACAACAGGTACTACTCATATGGGGAATACTGAATATAATAATACATCAACAGGTACTGGATTAGCCCTTATTGGTGGATCGAAATGGGCAAATTATTGGGTGTACCAATGCCCAAAGGGAAATCTTTATGTAGTTTATGGTCAATCTACCTATAACTCATCCTCTTTGGCTCAAGCAACACAAAGCCCTACTCTTTTGCCTGACTATATATCCTCTTATACGAGACTTATAGCTCGTATAACCTTTCAAACAGGAACAACTAATTTTAATTTTATTTCTAGCACTCTTATTTCTCCAATAGGGGCTACTTCACTTAGTGACCATAATAATCTTGGTGGTCTACAGGGTGGTACAGCAAGTCAATACTACCATCAAACTGCTGCACAGAGTGGAGGAGATTTTAGTAGTCAGGCTTGGACTAACATAAATATAGATAGCGGAGCAGTAGATGGAACTCCTATTGGAGCCTCAAGTGCTTCAACTGGTAAATTTACAACTGAATTAGTTGGTGCAAATGCAAACTTTACTGATTTTCCTAATGCTCAAGCAGTGTTTTCACAAAGTGACACAGGAAGAACAGACACTTCAATATGTGGTATTTTAGCAGAAGCAACAGCAGTAAATAATGGGCAGAATGGAGTTGCTGGTTTCTTTTATGGTAAAGCTGCTGGTAATAGAAATGGCTATGGGCTATATGGAGAGGCATCAGTCTCAAATACTAATGACTCAGGTTCAGCCATAGGAATGAACTTTGTGTCTGAAACAGCTCATGTTGGAGGACCAAACATAGCAGTATGGGTAAATGCAGCCAATGGTGGTACAAACTATTCCTTCTATGGTTCAAATGGAAATATATTTAATAATGGTAATCTTCAGATAGTGGGTACTCTAACAGGAGTAACTGCCTTATCAATTGCATCCTTTGGTGCTAACTGGACTAATGCAGGAAGAACAGTTGCAGACTTGGGAATAGTAACAACAGTAGATATAAATGGCGGATCTATAGATGGAGCAACAATAGGAGCAGCAAGTGCATCAACAGGTAAATTTACAACAGTAGAAGCATCAACATCAATTAAGAGTGCTTCTGGGGCAACAATAGATGAGTTCTCAATAGATGGAACAATGGCAGGAAACTCAGACACTGCATTACCAACAGAAAAAGCAGTAGTAACATATGTAGCAGCGTCACTTGATGCAGCTCTATTAACAAAAAGTATTGATGTTGTGCAGCTTTATAATCATGGAATAGCAACAAATGATACCGATACTCTTACTTTTGCATTTGTTCCCTCTAAAATTGTTATTCAATTTAATTATGTTGCCTATCATGCAACAACCAATCAAGTGGCTTCTGGTCAAGGTAATTGTTTTGTAATAATTACAGGAACAAATACCTTTACAAGTAACACACATTTTAGTGCCTTTCAAAATTTTAATGGATCAATGGATGGGGTGGGACTAGGAAATGAT
>Ga0172381_10001361_pt1 | contig 29067 bp, 45 predicted proteins | sample Leawel6488metaG_FD_119754 | JGI IMG/M metagenome (GOLD analysis project Ga0172381, IMG submission 119754) | Leachate microbial communities from a municipal landfill in Southern Ontario, Canada - Leachate well 64-88 metaG | ecosystem: Engineered > Solid waste > Landfill > Unclassified | place... | reverse complement strand
TAATTATAAACTAGATATTTATTTAGTAATAACTTCTTGTTGAGTTGGTTGGACTGGAAATTCTGGCATATTTATTCCCTTTATAGCATAGACCTTGTCCAAAAGATATGCTCGTCTTTGTGGGTCAGTTTCAAACTGGACAAGACTCCCTATGGTTGTGAGAGCCTCTGCAATGTCTGTATTTTCCCCTGTAATCGTGATATGAGTTCTTTTTAAGACATCATTCCAAATGTCTTTCATATTCTTGATTAAAGGTTCGTATTGCTCTAATTCTGCAAGTTTTTCAGCCTTAATCTGTTCTGCCATTTCTGTTGTGTGGGGACCGATTTTAACAAGATTATTCACATACCACGAGTCTACCGCCATTTTTCTAAATTGTTTTATTAAATTATCATCTCCAGTTATTCGGATTATATCTTGTAATTTAATGTTTTTTATAATTCTAGGTAATTGCCATTCTTCATAAATGTGAGTATAAGCTATGTCTAGTTTTTGTCTTATAAAGATAAAGTATTTTCCAGCGTTTTCGTTTAATTTGTTTGCTAGGATAAATGGTGTTCCTGATGGCATTGATTCTCCTTGAATAATATCAAAAGAATGAGCCACTTTATCCATTTCTTCAAGTAAATTATTTCTACGAGAGATAAGTTGGTCAAGATTTTGAAGTCTAACATCTACTTGGGATAAATCAGCAGATTCAATAACTCTTCCGTTTTCTATGTCCGTTCTTATATTTTGGAATGTTTTATTGTCAGAGGATCTAAATACTACCCTAGAAGCCCAAGATAAGCCCTCTTGAATATCATTGTCTAAATCACGAATAGCTACTACATAATCAAAGAATGTTTCGTATAGTCCCTCTCGTAGCCAAGTTCCTTGATAGGGACCGAAATGTGCTTCTTTATAATAATCAGACATTATTTTTTTTCCAAAAGGTTCAGCAAATAAAATTAAGGCATCTTTTGTGGAGGCTTTAGCCAAACCAGCAGTAATAACTCTTGCTAAAATAAATTTGTTTTTATCTCCACCTTTTTTACCCTGTGCTTTAAACAATGCTTCCTCTGATATTTCTCCATCTCGTTTATAAATCTCATAAATAGGGTTAGTCGTATCTTCGGAAGTAGTTTTGTTAGTAGCAGAAAATGTTTTGTTTTTGCAATCTACAATTACTTTATCTATTTTATCCTTATCCCATACGTCTTTTTTAGAGATAAGTTCAGATTGAGTTAATTGGTATCGGCTAATAACCGGAGAGTCATTCACACTTTTAGCGGTTTGGTTGATGATGAATGTATTTTTTAAATCGCAAGGTTCATAACTATCTTCGGTTTTTTCCCATAAAATATTACCCCAACCTGCAAAATATTCTACATCTTCTTTAAGCTGTTCGTCTTTACCATTATCTCGTAAATCATTTTTCATTGCTATATTAAGTGTAAAAATAGCGGGAAAGTCGCCTATTGGGTCATAAGAATAGGCTAAAAAGTTTTTAGTGTCTATTCTTAGATTTTTAACTGTTGAATCTAAGTATACTTTAATAGGATTAAGCCAAAATTGATATTGACCTAATTCGTTTATTTTTTCATCTTCACCACCTCTATTTTCAAAAAATGATATTCGTTTTAGCCTTTTATATGCGGAACGATGAACTCCCTCTGAGATTTCTACTGATTTGCTTTCGTAATTAGTGAGTTCGCTTTGGATTATTTTTAAAATGTCGTCCATAGAATTAGTTGTTATTTATATAATTCAATTATACTACCTTATTTTTGTGTTTGCAAGTTTTTTCCACCCTCTACCTTCATAAGTGCACTCAACAGAACAGTATTTACGACCTCTAAGCATCTCTTTTTCAGGAACAGTAAATTCTTTGTTACAGTTTTTACATATTAAAGTGACTAAAATTTGTTTTGACATATAATCTTATCTAACTTCTAATTTCTTTAAATTAGCAGATGATTAGCAGTTATTTATCTACTCTATGGGGGTTAATAATTCTGGAGTTATATTTTTATATTTATATGCTGGATAATTATAGCCACTTCCATTTATTTGTGGAATCCAAACATAAGTAACACCATCCCATTGTTTTGTATAAACATTGCCTTTATCTGTTAAATAAACTAAATCATTATTCTGAACCACTATTTGTATTATTTGTTCTTTATTTTTCTTCATATTCTTCCCCTAATTTTTTATTGAGCTATAGGGGATTGCTCGTTAGTTGATAATCTTTCTTTCCCCTTATTTAATAGCTAGATTAGGGGTTAATCTTTTATTTATAATGTCTATGTATTCTTGTTCTTTTTCGATAAGAATGTAGTTTCGGTTTAGATTTTTGCAGGCTACTCCTGTAGTTCCTGAACCAGCACAGTTATCTAAAACTAAATCTCCTTCGTTGGTGTAAGTTTTTATAAGGTATTCAAATAAGGCTACTGGTTTTTGGGTTGGGTGCATATCCTTAAATCTTGGATTTGAAAACCTTTGAATTGATTTCGGGAATTTATTATCGCTTTGTTGGGACTGAACTGCTTTTATGTTTACCGAGCTTTCACTTTTTATAATTCCACCATTTACTATCTTACCCATTGAATGATTTGGGATACCTTTTGTCATTTGGGGATTATATGTAGTTTTTCCATCTGCGAAGACAAGTATACTTTCGTGGTATTTCAATGGATTATATTTAGACGAAGCAAAACCTGTCGGATGTGATTTCTCCCATATCCATTCATATTTAAACATATCAGGATTACTCATCACCAAAGCACTTGTAAAGGGTTGTGAAGCTGTTAAAACTATTGCTCCATTGTCTTTTATAATCCTCTTGTATTGTTCCCATAGCGGTTCAAAAGGAATAATTGTATCCCATTTACAAGCAGTAGTTCCATAAGGTAAATCACAAAGTATCATATCCACACTCTTATCAGGTATATCTTTCATTACTTCAAGGCAATCCGAACATATTACTCTATTCTTTATTCCGTCTATACCATTCTTTAAAATAGCATTTCTTACATCTTCTTTGCTTAATGTAGTTTGCTTTTTGTCCGCACACTTCACATTTTGTTGTTGGTCTAATAATTCCATAATTTATTTGTATTCTTCTTAATGCTGTTTGTGGTATTTTTAATAATTTTGATATTTCTCTAATTGATTTTAATTCCTCTAAATATAGTTTTTCTAGTAGTTTTTTATCTGTGAAGTATTTTTGTTTAAATCTATATTCTATTCCAATTTCTGGGTGTAATTTTTTGTGTTCTGACCTGCTTACTATTTCAAGATTATTAAGTCTATTATCCTGTCTGTTACCATTTTTATGGTGGACTAATTCAGAAGAAAGTAATTTTCTACCTAAATGTTTTTCCATAATATATCTATGCTCTCTCCACTGTATCTTATTTATTTGTATTGTTTGATATTTTTTATTCATACCACCATTATATCATTTTGTTTAATTTAATGCAAGTTATCCTTGTATTACTTTGTTTATAAATTTATCCATAATTTTTAATAGCTAGATTAAATGTGTGGGGGGTTAAATTATTCAAGGATTATTCCACTTGGTAATTTTAGTTGACCAAATTTTACGACTTTTAATTTTGATGCTTTTAGCCACTTACTTTGACAAGCTGTGCAGGTATTACAGTGAGCAATTGAATATATTTTCATTAAAATATTACACATTTCTTGGGCTTCTTCTTGGGTATATGGTTTAGATTTTGGTAGATTGTGTAAATCCATATCAAAAAGAAAATCACTTTTAGTAAGTTTATCTATTTCTTCTATCATTCTTTTATAATCAAGTATCTTCATAATCTCTTATTTCCTAATCTCTGTTAATTAATAATTTTAGTAAAGTGCTTGTGGGGAAAGTATAGGGCTGTACATCTATACTGTGGTTCATGCCGAGTATTTCTACTCAATATCAGTTATTATGACCAGATACCCTAAGGCATAAGATATTACTTAGTCTGTATCATTCAACCACGATACTGTTTGTTTTTAAAACTTCCCCCATAAACACTCTACTTTCTCCTAATCTCTGTTTACATACCTATGGACTAGATAGGGATGGTTACTTTTCTGATAATTTCAACCATTCATTAAATCTTTCATAAACATTGTGTATATCATCAACTCTTTCACCTTTATAAAAGAACCCTTCTTTTGATATTCTTAATACTTCTATACTAGGTGGGTTACTCAACTGATTTTCAGGACATACATAATCAGGGTCTTTTATACTAAATTTTATTGTGTTTTCTTCCATATTTTTTATAACTTCAGTAGCTTAACTAGCTGATTCCTCTATGAGAGGTATTAGTTTAATAATATTCTAATTCAATTACATATTTTCCATTATATTCTTTTTTACCTTGTCTATACCAAAATACATAAGCCATTTCTCCGTTAACAGTAAAGCAATTTATTGGACTTTCTTCTGTTGCATAAATCCAACCGCTATCTATTCTAATTTGTTTTATTTTTTCTTCTTCCATACATTTATTTCCTCTATTCTACTACAAGTTTATAGTTAGAGGGAGGGGGTGTTATTTATAATGTTTATTATATCTTTCTTTGCTTTATTATAAACCCAACGCGGATTTGATTCAGAAGTAATTTCATCAGGAACAAGTAATTCTTCTATCTTCTCCTTAATCTTCTCATTGTATTCTAGGAGGGATTGGGAGATGAAGTGTTTAGCTTTTCTTACTTCGTTGGACTTATCTGTTCCAAGTATATCTCCATCACTACAATGTACTATAAATTGTTTATCAAATTCTTTTATTTTTGCTTTTATAAATTCTTGGATGTTCATAATCTCTTATTTCCTAATCTCTGTTTACATACCTATGGACGGGATAGGGATGGGTGATAATTATTTATCTTTATTAAGATATTTGATAATTTTAGAATATGAAGACATCTGTTCTAATGCTTTTTTCTTCTCTTGGTTATAGATTTTATTACTTATTTTAATATAGCCTGAAAATGGAGGAACTAATCTCCACGCTTCATTCGTATATGGATAATGCCAATCGGTAGTTATAGTTACTTTTCCATTACAATCTATACTAAAATTCTCTGTAATTAGCCATATAGAACCATTTTTAGTAGTAAACATATCAAGTATCTTTTTATATTCATTCCACTTACCACTATCTCCACCATAACCATTATCTTTATACATAAAACACTTTCCAACTAATGATTTTAGATACGGAACTTGTATTTTATTAAATTCCTCATCTTCAACTTTATTAAGTTTTAATCTTAATTTCTTAATCTCATCTTCAATTTGTTTTTTTTCTTTAATCATATTTTTTATAACTTCAGTAGCTTAGCTAGCTGATTCCTCTATGAGAGGGTTAGTTAATAATTTATCTAATTCAGTTCTTAAAACAAAATAAAAATCATAACCATTTCCTTCCAATTCATTCTTATGTTGTTCTGTTAAAATTCTTATAATAAAATCTTTTTTTGTTTCTTCCATACATTTATTTCCTCTATTCTACTACAAGTTTATAGTTAGAGAGAGGACTTTTCACTTGGACATCTATGACAATCACAAGTGTGTGCTTTATTTACGACCTTTATAATTTTGTTTATTTTATTCATTATACGAATAAAATCACTGCGATTATTTGGTAACGGATAAATTTCCATTTCTTTTATTTCTTTTTCCATATATCTATTGTTTAATAATGTTAATAATCTCATCTAATGCACATTCGTAACCAATGTTTTCTATTACTGTTGGTAAAACTTCTACTCTTAATTTCTCTATCTTCTCAATCAATTCTTTCTTATACTCTTCTTGGAGGATGTCTTTCTCGTGATTTATTTTTCCTTGTATAATTCCTAATAATAAAACCCATTGATTTTTAGAAAATTCTTTACCAATAAGATAATACAAATTATCTATATAATCTTTTTCACTCCATTCCTCTTTCTTTATCTCTTTATCTGTTTGCATATAGTTATATTTTTGTGTTATTTATAATGTTTATTGCATGTTTAATTGCAGTATTGTAACCTTCATTGTGTAATTCACGCAATAATTCTCTATCATTATTATTTTTTTTCAATTTATCAATTTCCATTACCATCTCCTGTCTAATTTTGGAGGATTGAGAAGAGAGGAGGGAGGAGATAAAATTTCTTAATATACTTTTATTCTCTGGTGCGACTAATCTATTATTATGGAATACTCTATTAAATTCTTCTTGCCACCAGTCCTCAATGGGTTCTAAAGTATCAAAAAACATCATTTGTCCTTCGCACTCTGGGCATTCATTACTATCTGATAGCCAAGTGTGAAATCTTCTACCGCATTCATTACAGATAGCTTTTATAGATTCCTCACTCTCTGTTATTTTTTCTCCTGTAAGTTCTTCAATCTTTTTAATTGCAGATTGTTTTATTTCTAATATACATATTTCACATTTGCCACAAGGACATTTTCCACTCTCTGTTATTGATTGTTTCATCCATTCATTAACACAATTATGGCAAGGAAAGTTTTTATTATGATGACATTCTTTTGATTTTTCCATAAATTTTAATTTTAATAAATTAATAATTTGTTCTTATTATCTTTCATATAATTCCATATCTAAATAATAATAAGGGCTAGATGAATTTACCGACCAATTTTTTGTAATTCTTAGATATGGAAGTATATAAAATAAATTATATAAACCATTTACTACTTGTGATATTACTATTTTATCTTCTTTCATATATTTATTTTTTAGTTATCTTATAAATTCCATTACCAGTTAATTTTTCAACTATATAATTATCACTTAAAGCTATTAATCCAATACTATAAACAACTATACTTTCTCCGTTTTGTGTTGGGAGTATGTCTTCACTATATTCTACTATTCCTTTTGATTTTTCCATATTTCTTAGATGGCTATTTACCATCGGGGTTAAAATAACTTTCTAATTCTTCAATACTCTTAACCATAACCATACGACCTAACCAGATTATATAAAAGCAAAATTTGTCTTCATAAAATCCATTAAAATTAACTTCTACTCCTTTGTATCTAAATGTATTTGATTTTTCCATATCTTTATAAACTAAATAACATTACTAATATAAATCCGACCAACATTCCACTTAATACACCTGATAAAAACATTATCCAACCATAAGTATTATCATTCATCATCTCTTTATAGAACTTTAAGGCTCTGGGTTAGTTAATAATTTTTTAATCATTATTTATACAAGTATGATTATGTCTATTATAATCAGTACTACCACAGCAGGGATGTTTTTCAAAATGTTTAGAACATTTATAACTTCCATTACACTTTTCGCACTCTTTTTTATTTTCTTCTTCTTTCATATATTTAATGTTCTTGATGATGTGGTTAGCACAGCGTGGAAATTTTAGCCATTTCCGAGAGTGGAAGCTCCCATTAGGTAGCATAGACCTAAGCACACCGTGCAAACCACACCATGCTATGTTACTAATTACTTCTATTTAACTTCTTATTTAATGCTTTCTTTTTTGCTCTTTCTTCTGGTGTTCTAAATTGCTTTTTCTTTGGTTTCTTATTTGCTTTATTAAACTCTGACCTTGCTTTTTGTTTTGCCTTTGTTTCGGCAGTTCTTACATATCTATGTCCCATAAATTAAAATATATCAATTAAACTAATAATAAAAACATAACCTAAGCACACTAACCCAAACAAACCGATAATAAGGGGAATTTTCCAGTAGTTGAACTTCTTAGGAGGAGTATATCCTTTGTAGCGAGGAGTATCTTTGGGACAGTCGTATCCGTGTTCTTTTTTACAAGCCCCACACCAGTCTATTCTAGGAGAAGGTTCTATTACTATTTCATTATCCAATTTAATTAAATCTACTTCTCTTCTACGCTTGATAACTTTTTGTCTATGTGGCATATCTTCGTCAATTCCTTTTCTAATAGAGTTTTTAGCACGTTTATCTAATATATCAGCATATCCACAGCGACAAGTCATGAAATCACAGATTCCATTTAAGTTAGCACATAAAGGTTTTCGTATGTATTTTCTTTTTTTAGAACACCTTTTTATAATTGTATTCATAGATTAAAATCCTACTTGACTTAATTTAATATCCTCGACTGGATATTCTAATTTTGTGTTGAATGAGTCTTCAAATTCTTTTTGTTTTTTTAGATCATGTGGGAAAGAATGGTACTCAATTCCATGTTTTTCCCCTAATTCATGCATTATCACATCATGTAATTTTTCTATTTCTCCAAATTTTTCTAAATCTTTTGTACTATCTTTATGATAAAGAGCTTTTAAGAAAGGTTTATACATAAATTCTTTTATTGTGTCTTTAGTCCAAGGAATACTGTATTGAGGTTTTAAAACTATTCTCATATCTTTACCTGCTAAATTTAATTTTTCTGCAATTAGTTCACAATCAACATGTAAGGCTTTTGATTGTTGATTAGTTCTCTTACTTACTGGCCTTACTGTTTCAAGGTATTCTTTCATCTTTTCGATAGCATGTTCAGGAGTAAGTTTAGTCCAGTATTTTATGGAATTATAGATATTTCTATCTATTGACTGTTTTTTCATATTTCTCATCTACTGATACCTTAATAACTTTTGCTTCACTAATTTTTAAATGTTTTTTCAATTTCTTAATTTTTCTATCTGTTTCAGGTTCATGCCTATATGTTCTTGGTATTAAATTTGTCATATATTTTTTATTTAATTTACTAATGTTTATATTATACGCAATACTGCAATACAATGCAAATAAAACTGTGGATAAGTTTAACCTTTAAAAATCATATATAATTGGCTTTTTTCTTGGTAACCATATTATCGCTTGCCGTTTTACATACTTAGGAAATGGATATTTTTCAAATTCTTTTTTTGCTTCTGATTTCATTTTTATAATTCCATCTTCTCTATCTTCTGTGGTGGCTTTACTATTCCAAAAGATTATTTCTTTTCCATTCATAGATAATCCATCACTGCCTACAATATCTATTTTTCTATAAAACATACCCTTAGGAGTTTTTATCGCAGTTACAAATTCAGTTAGTTGTGTAAAATATCCTAGACTCTCGTAATATTCTTTACTTTTTCGCTTGTAATAATTTCCTTTTGATGTCGTACTTACCATATTTTTTGTTTAAGGTTTCTCGCATTGCAATATAATTTATTGCTTTTGAGTATTTTAATAATTCTTCATCAGTAGCACGGTTTAAGGCGACCCAAATATTTTTTTCTTTATTTAGTCCTCCACCATCTTGAAATTGGTCTACAGAATGATGCCAAGCACAAATTTTTATGATTGCCCAGACCTCATCTATTTGCTTACTTGCATAAATCAAAGTGTGCTCTCTAGTTATTCTTCCAACACAATTTTTATCTAGTAAAGCACAAATATCTGGTTCACTATCTAATTGTTGTTTTACTCTTGTAGATATTGGTCTCATCTTGATAAATAATCTTCATAAGCTTCAAATTCTTCATTTGTTCAAAGCTCTAAATTTTATTTCTCTCATATTTTTAATTCTTTATAAGTTACTCCGATTACCTATCGTGAATGATAGAGGGTTAAAATAATAATTTCTTAAACTTTCTGTATTTTGGACGTATCATCCACCAATGTTTCCAACAGTATTTTTCTTCGTATCTATTTTCAAACAATGCACGATTTTTACATTGACAAAAATAGCATTTCTTCTCCTTTACCTCTGTATCTTTGTTGGACATAAATTTAATTAATCTTAGTTAGCCAATTAAGTTCTATTATTAGAAACCATAAATTTATATGTAAATATATTTTATATTGAATACATCTACCATATTGTGCTAAATACTCAATTTTATTATAAGTTACAATAGAATCAATTTCATATCCTTCTCTATGTTTACTATATAATTTTAGAAATCTAAATCTTTTTTCCATATATCTTTATTCTGTGCCTAAAATTAGGCGTTAGGTTGTTAGGTTGTTAATTCCTAAAATAAACTATCTTTTTTAATAATGCGAAAACTTTTAAAACCAAATTCATCTACAAAATCAGAATGCTCAATTTTATAACCTAAATATTTGTTTATCCATTTTGAATTATTTTCTAGGTTGTGGATTGCTCTGTGATACTGGGTAATCATCATTGTACGACAAAAATGTTGACCATTCACCCATTGACCCTCATTATCCATTAAAACTTTTAAGACTTTTCCCTCTTGAGTTTCGTTAGGGATATTCATAAAATTATTTATTATAACTATTTTCAATCTTAGTTAATAAATCTTCTCCTGTTTTTAGACCCTCTCTAATTGCTTTGATTTTTTCTTCATCTCTCATCACTCTTTGAATAAGTAACGATTCGGGATAATTAGGATTGAATAAACAATAATCGACCCATTTTTTACCAGTAAATAGCATTTGTTGTTGCATTTGCCAGTAGTATTTTGTTTCTACTTCAAAACTTCCATTTTCGTGTAATTCACAGATTAAATCAAAATGTTTCTGATCTGCGAACGCTTTTATTTCTATAAGCCCATCACTATTTTCTACGTCTCCATCTGGGCTAGCTCCACCTACTTTTGAAATCTCGTCATCAGTTACAAACCCAACTTTTTTAACTTTGTTACTAGTACGTAATTCATAAAGTTCTCGTGCTAGTGGTTCAAGTTCATTACCTCGTTCTAAGTCTTCGTTAGTGTATTTCTCTTTGTCATTTCTAGAATATTTTTCGCTAAGGACTTTATGACAGAGAGTTTTTAATCCTTGACCTCCATTACCTATTGCTTGGGCGTTTGAGGCTGTTAAGGGGTATTGTTCTCGGAGTTTATACCATTCTGGAGATTTTTGTAAACATGGGTGTATTTTCATCATAAATTACGCCTCCTCAATAAACTTCTTTTGCTCTACGACCAGTTTTATAAAGTCCTTACCTAACCCACTATACTTTTCTTCTACTTTTTTAAGTTGTTCAATGTTTACACAATCCTCAACTTCTTTTCTAACTTCTTCGGTTAGACTTGGATTATTTACTATTTCGTTCATTCCTATCATCTGATAGAGTCTATCGTAGTTTACATTGTCTTTTCTATTCAAGTCTTTACCAAATATGCGACCAAATTTTTCACAAGCGTCTTTAATAGCAAAACTTTCAGAAGCTGGCGATCCAATTTGAATTGCTGATGAGTTCATTTTTTCAAAGGCAATAGCACTTCCTGCTTCTTTTGCTATTTGTATTGGCATAGCTCCAACTCCGTCTTGATAATCCCATTCGCCAGTAATAGGGTCTTGGACATGAACTCGAACTGTGGTTACAATACTATTAGCGATAATCTTAATTTCTTTAATTTCCACTCGCCATTTTGTGAATATCATTGTTAAGAGATACTCAACTCTTTCAATAGGAAGATATTTAAGATTTTTTACAAATGGGTGTTCTCTTACCCATTCTTTTTTAGGTTCTGCGTTTAAGATTATATTTAATTGATTTTGCTTATTAATTATAGCTTTATCAGAATATAAATCTTCTAGTGTTGGAAACTTATTTGTCTTTGTTATTTGTTTATCCATTTGTTTATCTAAGTTAGCTTTTAATACCCTCTACATCGCTCATTTTGCCACCTTAGAGCGATTTTTAGTGTTAAAAGGTATCTTCTTGCTTATCGCTAATAATTTTTTCTAAATCGCTTAATCTTTTTAATGAGACTTGAACTCCTAGTAATACATCTTCTAGGGCATATTTAATACCGTCTATTTCAGTTATTACTTCGTTTTGTTTTCCTTTTGAGTTTTCCATAAATTATTCTTCGTCTAAATTAGTAATTTCACTTTCTGTTTCATCTTCGTGAGGAGCTGTGAAATCTTCCTCTAAATTAGAAACTATTTTTTTAATAAATTCACCCTTACCTTTAATTCTTATTGTAAACACATTATGACTATCCCAAGTTGAGAAACATTTTAATGTGTTTTCCATATTAGTTTAAAATTGCTACAAAAAATAATACGACCATTGCTAACATTGCGACACCTAACTCCCAATCTTTCCTAGTACTTAATTTATCCATATAGTTTTTCTTAATCCAACTTACTTAGTGTTCGCACATTTCCGCTTTATGGGTAGAAATGAATACAGACTAAATAAATTGGGTTAAGAACATAAAGCTAATAATTCGGAGTTATCTGAGTGAGACTATCGCACAACCTCGTTTGCACTAAAATTGCCGTTGTCTCACTCATCTTCCCTCCTTGATTAAAGTATACGCAATACTGCAATACAATGCAAGGGGTTAGGTGGGGATAACTTTATTCGCACAATTCTCCACCTTTTTGAAACTCTGCAAATTCTTTTGGTGTCATATCTGCTTTTAATTGATTACATTTTAAATGAGCAATTCTGTAATTATCTAATTCATCAAAACCTCCTTTACTAAATGGTATATAATGATCAATAGTCACATCTTTTTTATTGGCAATAATTTCATTACAAATATAACAAATACCATTATACTTTTTTATCAAGTGATTTTTTTGCCATCTTTTTGTTAGTGATTTATTTCTTCGCCATTTTGACATATATTTTTTTTCTTTAATTTATACGCAATATTATACTCTACTGTATGTTTTGCTCTCTTTGATAAAGTTTCAAAATCACTAAAATGTAGCCAATTCTTTTTAGTGAAGAATTTATTTAGTTCGTTGTTTAGTTCTATACACATTAAGATTTTTTGTTCAGTGGGTTTCATAAATTATAATTTATTTCTATCTCTTTTATAATAATTTTATGTCCTATATCTATCGCCTTTTTCATAACCTTTATTGTTTCTTTTTCATAATTAAAATTGATCTAAACTATCATTAGTAAATATTCCAGTCTTTCCATCAAATTCAACATCTATAAATCCAACAGTACCATGTCTATTTTTTTCAATAACCCATTTCATCATAACTTTTTCACCATTCTGCATTTTTTTTATTCGTTCTTCGTTACTATTTTCTCCTAGTTTAATTTCAATAGCTAAGTCTGCGGAAGAACCTATCGCACCAGAACCTTTAAAGCTCATTACCATTTGACTATCTTTATTTTTAGCACCATCATTTGATATTTGAGACAAAGCAATAACTGGAATATCAAGTCTTTGAGCATTTAATTGAAGTTCTAAAGATGAAGTAGTTATTGTTTCATATTCTGACTTAGCACCTTTTACTTTTATGTTTTGGATATAGTCAACAACAAAAACATCTACAGGATTTATTATATTTTCTTCATACATAGACATCATTATTTCAGATAATTCTGATATACCAGTTTTAACTAAAAATCCACTATCAATTATTTTTTGTTTATATTCCAATACTTTATCTTTATCCTTTGAATATCCTTTAATTATGCTTAATCCATTTTCTTCACACATAATTCCAAGTAAACGTGAAATTGTATCAACAGCAGTCATCTCTAAAGAATAATATACAACTCTTTTGCCTTGTTTAATTAAATTAGCAACAATATTTAAAGCCATCGAAGTTTTACCTAGATTTGTATACCCACCGATAATCCATAAATGACCTTTTCTTAATCCGTCTATAATTTTATCAAGTTTAGAATATCCACAAGAAATACCAAGTAAATCTATTCCTTTTGCTTTCTTATCTTGATATTCTTCTGTTCGTCTATCAAATTCATTTATAGTTTCGTTTATATTATCTATCTTTTTTGAACTCTTAAAAATTAAATCTTTTTGCAACTTAGACAAAATAACAGAAATATTATCATAATCATTACTAAAACCCACTTCTGATATTTTACTTCCCATTTCTATAACATCTCTTAGGGTTTTTGCCTTGGCTATATTTTCAGCATAAAATTTAGCATTTGTAGAAGATGGAACTGAGCTTGATAATTCTGTTAAATAGGAACTTGTGATATCTAATTTATTAAGAACATTTGAAAGTGAGATTAAATCTATTGGAATATCTTTTTTATGAAGATCTAAAATAGTCTCAAATATCTTTGAGTGTTTTATTGTATAAAATGATTCTGTATTTATTATACTTGAAACTTCTAGGAGTGCCTTAGGACGAAGTATTATTGAGCCTAATACAGCCTTTTCAGAATCTATATCTTGTGGTAATTGTTTAATCATAATCTTATACTCTCTGCTATTTGAGCATTTGAGATTGGTTTATCTGCCGACCTTTTTGCAATTTTATATTTAGCAACATATTTTTCTGACATACATAAATCAAATCCCATTTTATCTTCTTGTTTTATATTTTTATCGTTAAAGAAGTATTTAAACAATCTTTCAAAATCTTCTTTATTAAATTTTTCTCTAGCGTATAAAGCACGGATAGGATAGTATATGTTTTTCATTACTACTTCACTTTCATTTACTTCAAGATACTTAGAACACATCTTTCTCCAAAGTAAACCTACTTTAATAAGTTCAGTGTTTTCTTCCTTACTTATTCTTTTTAATCCTTTCTTTTTTAAGATAGGATTACCATCTTCGTCTATATCACAATAGTTATACATAATTGATTCTATGTTAGTTAATAAATTACCACTGTTATTTATTCTATTCTTATCTATTCTTATCTTATCTAGCGTTATCATTGTGTTATCATTGACGTTATCATTGTTATCATTTCTATTTAATCCTTTATTTATAAGAGTTTTTTGTTTTTCTCTATATCTTTTTACTCTTTCATAACCACTTAAATTTATTGATTGTCTCTTTAAAAAAGCAGTAACTGTAACATTTTGTTTGTTATCAATTGTTATCATTTTGTTATCATTTAATCTTTTTAAAAATCCTTTAGCTCTAGTCCATTCATTATCACTATCATATGGATCTTCATATAATTGAGTTAATTTTAAAACAGATTCCTCTTTGCAATTTTTTATAATACCTTGTTCTTCTGAAGCAGAAGCCAAACAAAGTAATGTCAAATAACATAACCTATCTTCAATAGACATATTTAATATTTTTATATCTGTTAGCCAATCTTTACCATAAAATTTAAACCATTCCATAAAATTATCTATTAGAAAACATTATTTCTGCAAGTTCAATAAACGACCTCTCTAAATCAGGATTGAACCAGTTTTTTTCTTTTAAATGTTTTACCCAGCCATACATACTAGGAATATCCCAAGTATCGTTAGGACTACCTAGTTTTTTTAAATGTGCATAATAAGTATAGAACTGATTTACTTGAATACAAATTGTATTCTTTTCAGACCATATACGCATTTCTTTGTTTGGTATTTTATTTACCATATTAAATTTTTATTGTCGGCTCATCTTATTCTAACTCTTACAAGTAAAAATAAGACGATGCGACAATATGTAAGAATTATTTATAATTTCAACGTGGCGACTAACCACTTAATTACATTATACTACCCACAAAAAACTAGTCAAGGGGATAACTATTTATCTTTTTTCTTTAAGTATTCAGTACAGTTTTTACAATTCCATTCTTTTCTTATTTTATCAAAATATAAAATATCGCAATTTGATTTACCACATTTTTGACATTGTTTAGAAAGGGTTAGTTTTTCCATAAATTTATTATACCATAAACAGAAAAACTGGCAACATATCGCATAAAAAAAATGATCGATATTGGTCGTGCCAGTCTTTCATACAAATAACTAAAGAGTAAGTCTGTGTTGTTTATTGCGTGTGGAATGTCCGCTTTTATTAAAACCATTTCTACGCTCCGAGTAAATTTGTTTTTTGAATCCCCTACGTTCCAAGTTTAGGGATATAAATATATTATATTACTAATAAAATTTTATGCAAATAAACAAAAAACCCATATAAATATAGGTTTTTTGAGTAGGGAGATTTTGTGTTAAAAGTTTTAATTTCTCTTTGTAATTTAATTATTTATGTTGAGTCAAAACCAAGAACAATTTTATCGAAGTGCCTACTACAACTCAATTATTATTTTAATTATACATCAAATTAAAAATAAATAAAAGAGTGTATTTCTACACTCTTTCTAATTTCTACTAATTTTTCATATAGTAGTTTCGTAACCACTCAACAATAAATCGTTCGCCTGTTTGTCCATCTTTACTGTGCCAGTAATAATTTACTAACTCATCTAAGATTTCAAACGGCAACTTGTTATCAAATAAATGGTGAAAGTTTCGGTGCTTATCTTTGTCAATGACAGCAATATTATCCGAAAGACTTGAACCACCACGGGAAGAACAAATTAAATGATGTTTGTTTAGGTTAGATTTAACCTTTAACTTCTTCATTTCTTTTTCTTCCAACTTTTTTAGACGACTTCTCTTGTGTGACATTTCTTACAGAATTTATGTGAATGAATATTTAGTGATGTATTTAATTAGAGAGTGGTCTTCATTCCTTGCTAGCAGGTAGAAACTTTTACATAGGATTTCTCCCACACTCCCTAATAAAATACACCACTGTATAAAAGAACAAACTTGTTGCGGTTAGAGGAATCGAACCTCGCTTGTTGCTTATGAAACAACTGTGCATCATTACACTATCCCGCAATTATTTCCCCATAGTCCTAATTACTTCTATGTAAACTTTCGTTAGGGTTTCAACAGATGAGGCTTCTACATTTCAGCATAGGTCACTATATTGTCCACTGTATCGGTCAATATAATCTAGCCTTGTATTTTATGTTTACTATAAAATACTAGCACATTAAAATTACTCTCCAAATATTTTAGAAGAAACAATCTTAACTATTTGAACTATCGATATAATTACCTTACGAGCAACACCATAAACAGTTATTGCTCCAGTGATTAACTCTCCAACATTTACAATTGTTTCAACAATACCATTTGTTGTACTATCGATAAGAGCCGAATCTACTCCCATTAAAATAAATAATGGTGCTCCAGCTTTTAAAGTAAGAGATATTGCTGATGGATTTTTACTACTTTTACAAACCCAACTAACTAAAAACTTTATTCCTAAACAAATTGCTTTTAATATTTTCATAATATTTTTTAATAATAGTGATAGTGACTAATTACCACTTACGAATAATATACTACCATCATAATCACGATATCGAACATCCATATGAAACCAAGTAGGAGTATCTTCTAAATTTTCAAGAGTAATACATGGTTCAGGAAATTCCTTATAATGTTCTTTTATCCATGTATGAACTTGTTCTGTTGTCATTCCTGACACGGTACCATCTACTCCTCTACCCATTGTGTGTTGAGAACAACCCTCCCTTGACCCTCCATAGGCTTTTTTTGGGTCAAAACAGCGGTTTTCCAGCCCTTTAGAGTAATTATTGACTAAGATAGCCCTTCCGAGTTTTTCACGCATAAATTGGAGGTTTTTGAGCAATCTAGAGTCTATAAATTGCCATGCTTGCTCACCATACTTTTCGTAGATTTCTTTAGGTACTAATTCTGTTATTTTAAAATTTGTTGGTTTATATATAGTTGTCATAATTGGTTGTTTAAGAGCTTCTAAACATTTCTCTGGTGTACCAAATAAAAAATATTTATGTGTATTATCTGTTAGCCCTTTCATCTCGTAGAATCTATGTAGTAACTCGTGGATTAAAGTCCATACAAATTTATTACCCTCTAATTCTACACCATTAAAATTATAATTACCAGATGTATCATAAGGCAAAGCGACTTCTTCAATTCCACAATCATTTTCCATATTCCCAAATCCACCAACAGTTCTACCAGATACATAGTTACCATTACTGTCATAAATTGAGCCGTTCCAATCACTATTTTTTAAAAGTAAAATAGATATCTCATAACCTTGTTTTTGATATGGAATACTGATATTTTGGTCATACCAAGTTTCATCTACTGCTTGAAAATATTTTGTACTGCCGTCTATATCAATGAAATAATAACCTCCATAAGTTATATCTAACTTTATTTTTTCTTCGGTAAATTCTAGGTCAAATATAGGCGAAAACCACTCCGTAACTTCTTTGAGTTTAGATTTTAGAGATGTGGATATTTTATTTTTAGCGATGATAATTTTCATTGATTAAATATATAGATATGGTATAGTATAGATATGATTATAGAGATTTTGTTATATGGATTTTTAATATTATTTTTTATTGGATTAATATTAAAGAATATTATTAATATTATTCTTTAATATCTGATAAAATAGACTGAAGAGATCCAGTAGTTATTGCTCCTGATGATTTTGAAATAATATCTCCTACTTTTTTGGCACCCTTTTGTCCTATAAATTCAACTCCTTGTCCTGTTCTATATAGAACTTGTCCACCTATTGTAGCAATAGGAGTTAGTGCTGTATCCAATATAAATTCCCACCCTTGTTTAAATGCTCCCTTAGAACGAAGAGGATCTTGTACTTTTTCATAAAGCTTACTAATGCTTTTCAAATTACCATAATCTAAGTATGCAGTTTTTACATCTCCACCCAAAGAATTATATAAAATAGTTCTTGCTTTTTTTGATGCAATATCTTGTATTTCCTTTAAGGTAGAACCTATTGGTACACCTTTCCTACTTGCTTCTGGTATAAATTTAGCCCAATCTTCTTTATATGTTTGTAATTTAGAATCAGATATTTTTCCAACTTTTTTGAACGGTTCTGAAAAAGATTGATAGGATTTTAATAATTGGTTTCTACGTACTCCTACTGGATTATTGGCAATAATTTCATCTTTTATTTCTTTTAAGAATATCTTCATATCTGTTTTATTCTTAGATGTTTCTAGTGCTGGTTTGACAGTATTATTCCATAATTTATTTAAATTTCTTTCCGCTTGTACCCCTAATTGTTTTTCAGTTCCAACCAGTCCAATTCTAGCGGCAGTTTCAGCTTCTGTCGTTGGTTTATTTAGTAATTTCTTTTTATTTCCAGTAAATAATTCCTTAACTCTTTCTATTAATGTCGGTTTTGATGCTAAATATACCTTTTCAGCAGTTTTTGTTGCTTCTTGCATTGGAACACTTATTTTATATAAATCCGTTCCAGTATTTTTAATAACTTCTCCAGTTTTTGATATAGTTTTTTCAGCAATATTTGGGATTATTTTTTCTGTCACTTTTTCGAGTGGTTTTTCAATAATTTTGCCACCACTTAATGCTATAGTATTAACTATATCAATAATATCTTGTGCTTTTTCAGGATTATCTTGTATTTTTTGTGCAAGTGTCTTTGCAATTTCGGTATTTCCAAGTTTTTTTCCAATAAAATCTAAGGACTCTTTGATTAGAGGAGCCTCCGTAACTGGAGTAAAGGTACTTTCTGCTACAGCTCCAACAGTTCGTAATCCTCCCCTTAGTAGATCTTTTGTAGCTTCACCAATATTACCCTTTTGTGCATTCTCTAAATAATTCTTACCAGTTTTTGTCAAATTTTTTACTAAACCAGAAGTTATTTCATTATATGTATTTTTTATTCTTTCGAAATATGATGGACTCTTATTTGATTCTCCTTTTTTAGGATCAATAGATACTTTTTTTGCTTCGATCTGTTTTTTTGCTAACTCTGTATCCACTCCTTCTAACTCATAACCACGAGTAATAAGTCCATCTAAAATTGATTCTTTTGTTGTTCCAGATGGAGAATTTTTTAAAATTGTTTCTACTTGTTGTTTTGTTAATTTCATATTAATTATATGCAGAATATGCACCGTTTGTTGTTTGTAATGCGTTATCGACTGTATCTAAATAATCATTAGTAGATTTATTATTAATTGAGGCCTTCATTCGACTAAATAATTTGGTTAATCTTTCTATTTCTAATTTTAACATTGACGGAGATTGTTTTTCGGGATTAAGAGTAGTTCCAGCAGATGTCATTAATTCTACGTCAGCATTAGACATTTGAGGGCCAAAGAATTTTTTGATACTTGGGTCTGTCATCAATGATAATACATTTGTTTTTAATGTATTTGTAAGTGATTCTAATTGTCTATATTTAGTATCCCCAATTAATAAATCTCCTGTAAATTTGCTGATACCAGAAACACCAGATGCACTTGCTAATTCTGTTGCCTTTTTAGCCGTATTTTCAAGAAAGGTCAAATTATCTAATGAATTTTGTATTTTAGTACTATCTACACTTTCATTAGATGTGGGAGTAACCCATTTACCGGTCGTAGAATCCCATTGCATATCTATACCATTTATTGTTTTAATTGTTGGTGTTTCAATATTTACATCATATAAATCTTGTTTTGCTTTTTCTATTTGCAATCTTTTTAATTCAGTATCTAGATAATCGGTTGTGTATTTACCAGCTATTTTTGTTGCCTCATTTACGGTCTTTGCATTATTTAATCTGACCAAAACATCAGAAGTTGCTCCATTTTTTATTGCAAGAGTTTTAATCTCTTCAATAGCTTGCTTAGTCTCTTCTCTTTTTTTCTGTTCCGCCATCTTACTATTTATTTCCTCAATACTATCCGTCAATTTTACTCCTGCATCAGCTATGAATTGAGCAGATTCAGGGTCTGTCATTAGTCCTTTTAGATATTCAGTTGTTTTTTCTACGTTAGCAAGGTCAGTTTCAATTAGTTTTACTTGTTTTTCGGCAATATCTTTGCTTTCTTGGTCTAAATTAAGGATTTTACTATTGTTTAATTCAAGTAAAGTATTGTAATAATTTGTTTTATCATTCCAGTCTGCCGAAACGGTATCTTTGGCTTGGTTTATTATGTTGTGAGCTTGGGTTATATTACCATCAAGAGCAGAGACTACAGATTCAAGAACACCTGCACGAGCAGAAATATCACTTAGTGTATTTTTAGTTCTTTCGTTTAATACATTTTGTCTAAGTGGTAAGTTTTTTTCTTTGCCTAAAAGAGTATTACTTTGAGTGAGTAAATTTTCTAGTTCGCTGGTTATTTTTCTTCTTTTCATAAAGTCAGCTTCCACAGTTCCACTTGCTCCCTCTGCTGTTCGTAATTGGGTTTGGAGTATTCGTTGTTCTTGATCGTAAGTATTTCTATTTTCAGGATTAAGATTTGAGGTAATTTTATCTTGCTGTTTTTGCAGTTTGTCTATTTGTTCTTGTGTATTTTTTTGCTGTGTTTTATAAGTATCTTCAATATTTTTACGGATATTAGTAGCATTCACGGATAAAGATGTATTTGCATTATCATAAATATTTTCAGCTTCTGACGTTGGTAATTTTATAGTTGGTGTTGGTTTTATGTCAGTAATAGGAGTTGGAGTTTCAATTTTAGTAGTAGTAACCGTAGGGGTTACTGTTGGAGTTACTTCAACAGTAGGAATATTTAAACTTTTACCAGAAACAATTAAGTTAGGATTAGTAATATTATTGGCAGTCTGCAATGCTTGAACAGTCGTACCATATTGTTTTGCTATTCCACTTAATGTATCTCCGTATTTTATTTTGTAAGTTTGTGCCATATATTTTTATTATAACATTATTTTTATAAATTGCTAATTTTAAGTCACAGCTCTTATTACTTGATAAGAAATAATTGCATCATTTGAGGTATTACTGGCAGATAATTTAAAAGTTATTATATTTGTAGATGGTCTAGCTGATACTAAATAAGCAGATTCTGTAGGAGCTGATTGTATTGTTGCCATAACAATATCAGTTGAAAGTACGCCAGTAACTGTTACTGTATTTGTTGCTGTTCCACTACTCCATGTAATTTTACCTGCATATTTTATTTGATGAGATGGTTTTACTTCTGGGTCTAGTTGGTCATAACCAATTAAAGGATATATTTGTAATCCATCTGCATCTAAAACAAAATAAGATAAGAATGCACCATTTTCATCTACATACCCAAGTTGAACACCACCACCTGCCCCCTCTCCAGTTATTTCAGCTCTTACACCATTTCCTGCTAATCCTGTATAATTTCCTGCTTCATATAAGGCAATTTTAGAATATTTATAAGTATCTTTATTTCCATCTCTAGTCAACCTAAATGCCACATTTCCATTAGCTGGACTTGTTTCATCTGACCTTGAATTTACAGATATATCAATATAATTTGTATTAAAATTTTCTCCAGTACCTTTTTTACCAATAGTTATAAAATTAAAACTATTTTTTTTAGGTTCTTTTTGGAATATTTCAAAAACACTTTCAGAATTTACATTTGCAGTAGTTTTTCCTCCTGCTTCACGAACACCAGGCCTATCATTTAAAGTAGTTCCAGTATTAAATACAAGTTTATTTACTTTTCTCATTATACGAGCAAAATCATCGAAAGCACCTCCTTTTCTTCGATGAGTTAAATCTTCTGTATCATTTTGTGTTTCTTTTCTTATCATAATATTCCAATATTTTCAATTTCTGGTGCGTTATTACCACTAGAAACTAAACTTATTTTTGCTTGTAAATTGACTATTTTAGGAATTTTACTTTTTGTTTTGATACTCATTCTATCTGTATCAATTACCAAATCGGCTGGAGTGTAAGTAGAATCATATTTAGTTTTAATCCCCACAGAAATACTTGTGCCTGTTTGTAAAGTAATATAGTCTACACACAATCCATCTTCCGTTGTTTCGTGGCTTCTTTCTTGTAAGGAAGTTAGCATTACTGTTTCCAAATATGCAGGGGTATATTTGTTGCTTTGGTCTATTTTAGCAATACCAACATCTGTGGCTGTTTTATATGAAACTTGCATATCCGCCCCATTGATATTTAGACATCCGATTTCTATTCCTGTAAACTCGCCAGTTGGTAAAGGATAATCAAGCGATAAGGACTTAGGATATTTTGAGTCATAACCTCCAAAACCATATATTCCTTGTAAGGTTGGATTTCCTGTGCTATTTGATAAACCAAATACAGGCACACCTTTTAAGTATCCAACAGCATTAGGGTTTATTTTAGCTTTTTTAGTAGAACTCCAAGTGCCAGGTATTTTCTTAGTGATATTAAGTTTCTCTCCATTATAAAAGTAGATATGTCCATAATCTCCAGCCGAAACATAAGTAAAATCATCATCTAAAATAAAGGCGTTTATTCCTGTTTCAATTACATCATCATCAGAAATCCAAGAGTCCGAGAAAGTATCCCATCTTAAAACTCTAGCTCTGTTTATTATTTGTGTGCCGATTAAAATATCCGTGTCATAAGGCGACAATACTTGTATTCTTTCTGGTGTTCTGACATTAAGGGCTGTTTCTTGTGAAAATAGACCCTCATTATTTACCTTAGAAATAACTGTCTTATCACCGATATATAATTCAAGATTTTGTTTTACCATTGGATGGTAAGTATCATCTCCATTTCTAAACACACCAACAGTTTCAATATTAGTTGCCCAAGCACTTATTTTATCTACTGGCACGGCAAATAATACATCTTCATTGGCATAATAGATTTTTTCTTTTTGTTCTTCTGGCTCATAACTTGTATCTTCATCTCCAATAACTTCTGATTGCTGATATGAGAAGAGAGAAGTCCCAAGAATTTTAGCTGTTCCGATACTAAACTTTCGTGTTGATACTGAAATTGTATAGTTTTTAGTATCTTCGGCGATATCATTTTGCAAAACAGTATCTTGTATATCTCCAAAATAGTGAGTATTTATTTTACTTAAAAATGCACCAATTCGTAATTCTCCGTTCGTTGCACCTAGTAATTCAAGATAATCCTGCCATCCATAATCATAAGTAGCTGAATATGGTGTTGTTTGGTGAACATTCGCAAATACAAGGATAATTCCATAAACATAAGAAGAGGCTGAACCAAAATCAATCACAATATCGTTATCACCGGTTGCTGGGTTTACACGATTATAATAAGCCGAACTACATTTAAAACCATAAGTAGTAGTTCTATTGACTATTTGTGTCATAGCATTACCTTCTACGGTTACTCCAGTTGATGGATAAGTTTCAGAACCACCTCTACCTGTAATTACGACAATATCTAAATTACTATATCCCTCTGGGATTTTAATTGTTTCATTTAAATATTGAGTAGCAATAGCAGTTTGAGAAACAACCTTACTAGCTATTAGTGTAATGTCTTCCGTGCCTGATGGTTTTAAGATAATTCCATTAGCGTAGGTTTCATTCATTGTTATTGAAGAAAGATAATTTAAATTATTACTATCGCTATAAGCCACTAGAATATCAAGAGAACCTCTTACTATTGAGATATCTGAAGTTTGCAAGGAATTAAAATCATAAGAATTAAGTTCTCTCAATTTATAAGCACTATCTATTTCAAAGCTTTTAGTAAATCCAGTAGTTTCTTTTCCCGAAGCTAAGACAATATGAGTTTCATCATTTAATAACAAGGATGGATAATAATTTACTGATTTTATATCTAATTCAGAGGTTTGAGTTATATTATATGACCCATCTATTGTAAATACTTTTATGTAACCTCTAACACTAAGCATCCCAGACCAAACATAATGAGTTGAATCTAATTTAATTAAATCATTTTTAGTATTTCCTGTTATTGTTTGAGTTAATGAATGTAATTCAGTAATAGCATAAGCACCATTTATTGAAAATGTTTTAATGATTTGCTGTGATGAACTATTAGAGTATGAAAGTATTAAATGAGTTGAATCAATTAAAACTAATTTGTGTCCATAAGTATTTCCTGTACTATCATGAATTAAATAACTTGTTTCGGTTACTGCATAAGCTCCATCAACTGTAAAGATTTTAATATAGCCATATCTTGAAGCTCCACCTGCGTATGCAAGTGCGTAGTGTGTAGCATCAATTTGAATAAGTGAGTTATATCCATATCCAGTGGTTACATTATCGTGAGTTAAACTACTAATTTGTGTCGAGGTTGAACTACCGCTAAATGTTTTAATTATTCCATTTTGTGAAGCACCACCATTATAAGCCAAAATTGTATGAGTGCCATCTATTTTACAAAGTGAATTGTATCTTCCATTTGAGGTATCATGCTCTAATGAATCAGCCTCGGAATAAATTCCAGTACTTAATTTGTAAAATGTTTTAATAAATCCATCATTATCAGTTCCTTCGTAAGCCAGTTTAAAATAAGTTCCATCAAGATTGATTAAAGAATTTTCAAGACCTCTAACAGTATCCACTACAGTTACTACAGAGTTACTAAAATTGCCATATCCAGCGTCATTTTCAGCAATAGACATAGTTATGCCAGTTTCCTTGTTTTCGTCGTTCCAGACGCCATTTACGACTGAATTAGGCTCCTTGTAGTCGGTTGCTGGGATTATTGTATGTAATAAAGTAAAAGTATCGCTAGATTGTTGCCAAATTTTACCAGATTCAGAAGAAAACCATATCTTTTTTCCATCGGAAAGTTCTATGACATTTTTGCATAGTTCACTAACAGTTGTACCTGATATTTTTGTTAGTTTTTGGTGGGAAGTTATAACGCCAGGGAAATTCCTAAAATCCACGCCGACGATTTTTTCACATTCGCCTTGGTAAGCGGAAAATTTACTATCCGCCATTCCCTTTATTTGATCTGGAAAAAGTGGTTTATTCATTATAGTGATAATCCATTATTTCTAATAATTCTTTTTGGTCGCATTGTTGGAGCTTCGTCTTTGTCTCGGTTTCTAAAGTATTCTTCTAGATCAGATTCCATTTCTTTAATCTTTGTATTTACGATATTTATTCTATGAGTTAAAGGATTTTTAGCTGTGGAATTTGAAGTTAGCCAATCAATCGCTGGGTATAGTGATACAAGTCTATGAAATTGAGAAGCAAAGCCAGGCTCTGTGTCTGTATCGGTAATAGTAAAAGATACTGCACCTCTTTGAAATTCTAACTCTACACCGCCAGTATAAGAATAATCAGCCATTGGATAAAAAGTTAATGACATTCCGTCTTTATCGTAGTATTCTGGTGTGCCTGTTGAATTTAATAGGTCATCATCAGCATCTCGTCTATCAATAGGGGTTAATGTTTTCCATTCGCCAGTATCGGTTTTAATTCTAACTCTGTTTATTTTTAAATGAGTAACATCTATTGTATAGTTATCTTGGTTAGCTACAAGATTTGCCACGCCAATAGGTCTATCAGAGTTATTACTGTCGTCAAATTTCCAACGTGCATTTGACTTAAATATCTTTGAAACGACTATATCTTGGGCAAAATTAGCCGAACGGATAAAGTCCTCTATGGTAAAGGTTGCTGTATTAGCACCAGTCCAATAGAGTGTATCTTTATAAAGTGAATCTTCTGTTGTTGTTGGATTTATTTTCATATATTTATACTAATTTATTTGATTTTCTAACGATATATCCTTTTTGCTCTTCTTTTAATTTAAATTTTGGATTATTGGGTTTTGGCACGATAAAAGTTCTTTTAGATATATTTATTGTTTTGCCTGAATTTGTTTTTATTTTCATAAACTATTGAATGGTTACATCCCAAGATATAATTGTGTTATTTATTGCCTGAACATCATTACTGATTTTATTCAATAGATATGTTCCTGTAAGCAATAAAGTTAATAATATAATTGCTATTGCTGTAAAAATTGTGTTTTTCATTATTCTATATTTAATGCTTTTAATAACGGGTCTTTTAGGAATGTAAGGATAAATAATATCGCAGATAATATTGATACTACTTTTACTTTCCAAACATTCAAATCCCCAACGGTTTTAGTAAGAAGTCCGACATCTTCTTCTATTTTTTTTGAGGCATATTTGCCATCAAACTTTTCTGCTAATAATTCTGGCAATTTTGCTATGTCAATTTTAATTTCACTGACATCTTTGCTTATGGTTTTTATTTCATTCATAAGTTCTTCTCTTAAATTGTTAATTTTATCATCTTTCATTTAATTCTCTGTTTTTACTTCGATAATTTGTTCAACTTCTTTAATCTTAATATCTAATTTATCGCATTCTGCAATTAAAGCATCTATATCGGCAATTTCTTTATCTCTTAAAGTGTCAAAATCATCTTTAGATTTCTGTATTGCTTCTTTTTGAGCCAATAAATAATCTAAGGAATACGTTTGTTTAGTTTCCTCTGTTGTTGTCTTTACGACTTGTATTGTGTTCTCATCTATTTTGTTTGTTGTGATTGTTTCCATTTTATTTTTGTGTGTTATATATAAATCTTCCGACTTTTATTGAAATAATTAAACTTAGGATTAAATATGTTGTGAGGTAGAGGGGGAGCATATAATAAATAATTATAATTTATTAGATAAAAATATTTGTCCAGAGATTTGTGCATATCCAGTAGCAGACCAATTATCTGTTGGAGGATTACGTTGAAATCTTAAATATCCAGTTATAATTGTTAATATTCCTAATGAACCAATTGAATTATTTAAAATTGCACAAGCCATTTTATTAGCACCAGTAAAATCAGAAGATGGTTCTATCGGCATTGTTGCTAATAATTGTTGGTCTGGTGTTCCACCTACTGTTCCTTGTGCATTTATAGATAAATATATATTTATATTAGAAAATAAATAACGAGCTGTATTTGTAGTAACAGACGTAAATGTCATAGCACCATTACCACTATATACTGGTTGCCACTGTAACCAGCGTGTCTCAAATATAGGTCTTTGAATTAAATTAGCTCCTGTAAAGGTTGGAACAGTCCAAGTATATCCTGCACCTGCTGAAAGAGTAGAGGCAAAACGTCCTATGACATTATAGTGGTCACTAGAACTTACATTTGTAATTGTAGATATAGCACAGAATTTTTCATTTGTATTAGTAGTTGAAAAATCAGAATATATTGTAGCAAAAGGAATACGAGAGAATCCTATTACTACTCCATCAGTTGCGTTATAACCAAGATATACGAAATAATCTATTTCTTTTGTTGCTAATTCAGCACTTCCAGCATTCATCCAATTTGTTCCTGCATTTGTAGTTATTGATAAAGCACTTGTTATACTTCTTATTGTATTATCAATTCTGACATATACTGGATTTGAAGCACTTGGGTCATTTCCGTCCATTCCTTTTATAGCGATAGTTAAGTTATTTGAAGCAACACTTGGTACTATTTTGCCATTGATTAAAAATCCTTCAGGACTATACAAATTTGAGTATTTAGTTAAGTCTGTTTTAGTATCTTTCAACGCCAACGCATCAAATACTGCATTCTCACTTGGTGCTTTTGTTGTTACTCCGTCTGTAATACTGTCTTCTACTTTTGCATCGGTATACGCAGTCGTAGCTAACTTTGTAGAGTTATCTCCCGCACTTTGAGTTGTGGCGGTTACAGCAGAAGGGATTGCACCTGATAATTTAGAAGCATCTAAGGTTGAAGCGGAGGTTAGATATGTTGAAGTATCCCATCCAAATGTTCCATCACCAAGAGACTTTAAAAGATTTCCTGCTGAACCATCAGCAAGTTTTGTAGAAGAAGCACCCATCAATTTTCCTGCACTTACTGTGTTATCTGCTAAGGTAAATGAAGGAGCAGACCATTCCAATACTCCAGTTGAAGCATTTGAGTGAAGATATTTATCTTTGTTCCCTGCGGAAGTTGCCGCTAAGGCTGTAGCATCTGAAGTAGTGTAAATTCCATTTGTTACTGTTCCTGCGTTACCAGTAATACTACCATCTGTAAACACAAATTGTTTTCTTGCTGTACCTGTTGTAATAGTTCCATAATAGGCATCTGTCAAAAATTCTATTGCTCCTGTCTCTGGTGTAGTAAGTAACGTTCCGCTTGTTAGTTTTAGTGGTGCGGTGTTGGCTGTAGCCGTCCCAGCCTTCAAATGTAATACTGCGGTAGGTGCCGTCGTCCCGATGCCGACATTACCCGAAGAGTTTATATACATACGACCAGCTGCTCCTCCAACATCAAAACTAATAGAATCCCAGTTTCCACTACCAAACAATAACTGGTTAGAAGCAGTCGTTCCAAAAACATTACTTACAGACCCAGCGTATGTCCTACTACGCAAATTATATCCATTATCAAAAATAATATTTCCACCACTTACATGCAATTTTTCTAGAGGTCCTGTAGTCCCCACCCCCACATTCCCATTATTAAGTATCGTCATTGCTGTCGTTGCTCCGTTATTACCTACCAATGCTTGAATAGCGGGAGAAGTAAGAGTTCCATTTCCTGTTGT
>Ga0172381_10001360_pt1 | contig 29068 bp, 23 predicted proteins | sample Leawel6488metaG_FD_119754 | JGI IMG/M metagenome (GOLD analysis project Ga0172381, IMG submission 119754) | Leachate microbial communities from a municipal landfill in Southern Ontario, Canada - Leachate well 64-88 metaG | ecosystem: Engineered > Solid waste > Landfill > Unclassified | place... | reverse complement strand
TAAAGGAAATTTTACAGATGGAAAGTGAATATATTTTTGAATCTTTTATTAATAAATCACTAAAAGAACAAGAAAAAAAAGAAATATTAGAAAAAAATGTAAATAGAGTTTTGGCGGTGGCAAAAACATATAATGATTATGATTTTGTGGGATTGCTAAAATATCAAATAAAAAGAAGGAAAGATGGTTTTGACAATCAAAAAAGTCAAATTGATGAATGTTATAATGATGCATTTAGACAGCTTAGAGAAACTATAGAATTTGAAATTCCCAAATATATATGTATTTTTCAATCTTTGTTTTATAGGGCTTGTCAAATAAAAGAAAAATCAGTAATTAATGAGAAGCCGATTGAAAAGCTTCCTCTTGAAGAATTTGTTAAAATGTTTGAGATAGGAAACTCTTCTGAATTTGGAAGAATGCTTCTTGAAAGGGGTTTTCCAAGACTAGCTACAGCAGAAATTGATAAACAAATTAAAAAAGCAAAAAAGAATAATAATCTTGAGCTTGATTCAAATGAACAAATTGTTAAATATATTTTGGAAAATGAAGAAGCAATACTTGCAAACCTTGATGATTTTGAAAAGTCATTATTTAATAGGATAGCAAAACAATAGTAAATTGTATTGTCAGGAACAAAATAGAATTACATCGGTTTAGAAAGACTAAAAATGCGGAAAATGTGGACACTACTGTCAACTGCTGTCAAGTTTTGGAAAAAATTTGACAGCAGTTTTTTATTTTGGGGCTTGCGAGGCTTTGTTTATGGGGCTTGTGGGGGAGTGGGAAAAGGATTTTAGGTTAAGGGTTATAAGCTGATAAGGTGGGGGTCGATGGTTCGAGTCCATTTGTTCCTACCAAACTATACCGCTTGTAATGAGTGGTATTTTTATAACTTAGCCCCACCTTACAAACGGAGTTTGCTGTTTTATAAAATAAAACAGTCAGGGTGCCACCCTGTTAGAAAAACAAAGTTTTTCGCAACCGCACGAACACTTCTTGACTGGCGGTTTTAAGGTGGGGGTCGATGGTTCGGTCTGTCGACCCGGACCGCAACAAGTTGCTCCCGGCTTTGGCTAAAAATAATCCGCAGGATTATTTTCTATACGCATCGCCCCATTTGTTCCTACCAAACGATACCGCTTGTAACGAGTGGTATTTTTATATTTAGTCCCCACCTTACAAACGGAGTTTGCTGTTTTATAAAATAAATTATAAACTATTGAAAAAAATATAAAAATATGTTAAAATTAAAATATATTTAAGATAAGGTATGTTATGAAATTTATAAAAATGGAAAATCAATGGAAAAAATATAATGGCACAGTAAATAAAAAAATTACCGTTACCAATGTATTTGGCAAAGAAGAAATTTTAAATACAAAACCTTTAAAATTTGTTAAAGTAAATGATTGGAGTAATTTGGATTGGACCGATACAATATTATTTAGTAATAAATACAAATCAGGTTTACTTGCGCCTAACGGAAAGTTTTACGGTTGTGCATATTTTTGCCATGATATTCAGGCTTTGATGGTGCATAAAAAGGATATAACAGAATTAGAAAAAGAAGGTTGGTGTAGATTAACATATTTGGTAAATAGAGAAGATCTTCAAGTTGAATTTTGTTTTAGAAAATCGAAAAACTTGCCTACCATACAACAAATTGATTATATAAAAAATCTTGAAGGGAAACATGAAGAATTTTTCTTTGAATTAAGACAAGCAATTCATCAAAGAAGTATTGAAAAATTAAACGAAACTAATAAAGCAATAAAAGAGAATGAAGATAGTTTATATAAAAAAATAAAATTACTTTCTTTGGACATTTTAAAATATCCCGATATAGAAATTCAGTGTCATATCGTAAAAGACATGAAAGTTTTTGTTGAAAAATTTTTAGAGATTCAAGCACAAAAAAATATTTTTCCTAAAATTATAAATGACACTGCTTTAATTCAAGCAAGATTAGGAGTAGTTGGCGAAGAGGTTGATACTAGGAGAAGGGTTGAAAAAAATGGCAATATTTACATTATTGATGAAAAAAAAGAAAATGTAAAAATAGAAGGTAGCATGATTGTTTCTAGTTTAAATGGACAAGAGCATATTGTTGAACCTCAAATTTTTAAAGAAAAGTATACTCCTACAAACAAAAATGGTGTCTATACTCATTTTTTTGAGTCTATTAAATGTATTGAACTGATGCATGATATTTTTTTTAAAACGAACGCAGGAGAAAAAATATGTGTATTAAAGGGAACCACACTAAATATTACTTCATTAGATAATCCTTATCCAATGCAAAATGTAGCATTTGAAAAATCATATACTAATACAAATGAAATATAAACTAAAAATCACAATTAATAACCGAGCGAATTTTTAAAAATATTTGCTTAGTTTATTGATAGATTAGAAATTAATTTATGGAAACAATGCCCCTCTTACTGTACTGGCATTTTTTATCATTTATTTCTAATTTAAGCATTCATTTTTATTTTAATTATTTATGTAATAATATTGATAAAAATGCTTAAACTAAAATAAATAAATTTTATTAAAGGGATTAAAAAAATGAAAAAATATAAAAAAATAATTATTTTATTTGCGGTTTTATTTGTATTACTATCAGTGGTAGGTTGTGGTACAAAAACAATTAATATTGTAGATGCTACAATTCAACTCACTATGCCCCAAACGGATTTAACATTGGAAGTAATAACCCCCACGGTAAGAATAGAAAGGAACAATGTAATTTTAACAAAAGATGAAGATTATACGGCTGACTATTTAGTAAATTTGCAAACAAGTACATTAACGGTTATCATTCAGTCCATAGGATCAAAATATGAAGGCTCATTACAAACTTCATTTCTATTAAGTGATATTCCAATAAAAACCTATTATTTAACAAGTGAAAATACTGATTATTATACGGTAAAAGATTTAATTTACAACAAACACAGTTTAAAAGTTTTAACAGATGAAGCATATGAATTATCAAATTTACTTAGCGCTGTCAAAAAAAGTGATGAAATTATAATTGAGAGAGATTTAGTAAAAGATAATTTAGCAGAAGATTTAGCAGGATATGTTATTTCTGTTCCTATTTCGATTAAAGGCGCAACCAAAGAAAGCGGAAAATATAAAGTAGAAGGTATTTTTAGAATAGATTTGACTGAAATGACTGAAACGGAGCCGGTAAAAATTGAAAACTTAGAAATATCTCACACGGGCAAACGAGGAGATGGCACCGCACAACAAGATGAGAGAAGAGGCATTTTAATTAAAAATGGCGCTGTACAATTAAAAAATAATTACATTCATTTATCAGATGAAACGACTACGACATTAGCAACTGCTCCAACAGGCATTCAAATTAGTGTGTCTGCATCAAATACTGTTCAAGATCAATTAACTTATCTTATTGAAGGTAATAGAATTGGAAAATATCACTTTGGGCAAACAACAGCAAGTTCATCTCCATCAGGCATTTTAGTAGACTATGATACTGACCAAAATGTGAATATTACCTTTGATGATGTATATGGTATATATGAGGCAAATATATTTGATGATGAAACAGAAGCGTATATTAATGCATTTGATTATAGAATTTTAAAGTATACAGCAGGTGTGTTTAAAGATTCTGCTACCGTTTTAACTTATATTGGAAACGATTTAGAATATCTTGCCGATGGGCTTGAAATTAAAACAATAGAAAATTCCACAAGGGTTTATATCGCCGAAGAAACTATTTAAAAAATCAAAAAAATAAATACGATGAAATGCACCCAACAAGTTGGACATAAATTAGTGTCCAACTTGTTGGGTGCATTTCATCTTAATCGGATTTTTCAATAAATCTTGATAATGGCTTTTGTTTATGACTTTATTGCCCAGCGCATTTTGGCAGAGTGGGCACGGGGATTAGCATAACATTCTTCGGCCGACGGGCGGATTACATCTTTTGCTATTTCGCTATATAATCCTTCGTTATGAAAATATTTAAATGATTTTTTAACTAGTCTATCTTCGCCAGAATGGAATGACAAAATTGCTACGCGACCGCCTTTATTAAGCACTTGGGGAAGTTTATCTAAAAATTCTTTTAGTACTTCATATTCTTTGTTTATATCAATTCTAATTGCTTGAAATGTCCTTTGGCATGATTTTTTTGTTTCGTATTTACGGTCATCAAATGGTATAGGCATAAGGGCATCTGCAATAATTTGTGATAGTTGTTTTGTTGTTGTAATTGGTAGCCCATTTTCTATTTGTTTAATTATTTCGTGAGCAATTTGCCTTGCGTATGGTTCATCAGAATTTGCGACTAGCATTTCCTTAATTTCTTCTTCGGAAAGTTCTTTTAATCTTTCGGTGGCGGTAATGCCTTCTTCGGGATTTAGTCTTAAATCAAGCGGTCCATCATACTTAAATGTAAAACCTCTTTCGGGATTGTCAATTTGCATTGAAGAAAGGCCTAAATCGGCGAGTACAAAATCAAATTTTTTATCTTTTTCTATGACTTTATCAATATTAGCAAAGTTTAGTTGCTTATTTGTTAAAATATTAGGACCATAGCCCAAACTCTCTAATCGTTTTTTTGTTTTTTCTAGTTCTATGTGGTCTACATCAATCGCATATAGATGCCCGCGACCTTCTAAACATTCTAACATTTTTCGTGTGTGACCACCATAGCCGAGTGTTGCATCTAAACCAATTTGTCCAGGTTTAATTTGTAAAAAATCCAAAATTTCTTTAACGAAAATAGAAATGTGCATACCAGCAGGTGTTTTGCCATTTTGAATTATTTTTGCAACATCGGTTGCATATTTTTCGGGTTGCAATTCCTTGTATTTTTCGCTGAATTTTTTGGGGTGTGTTCCACTATATCTAACACGGCGAACATGTTTAATATCTATATTTTCTAATACTGGGTTATTATTGTTGTCCATAATTACCAATTCCTATAAAACTCTACTGCATTTATTATAACAACATAAGTATTTATAGTCAATTTGTTACTTAATTTATTAATAATAGTTTTACAATAATGATTTTTGTGCTATAATAAATAAAATAAAAATAAAAGGAATTAAATATGCAATTCCCATTTTATATTTGTGAACTAACAACAGAAGAAAAAGATATTTTTAAAAATAATTTTGTAGAAAAAAATGGGCGGTTTTATTTTGAAGGAATTTGGTTTAGAAATCAAAGACCAGAAAATAAAAAAGCATCAGGTTACATAGATGAAACCACACAAAAACGCCGTTATGTGCAATTTTATGATGCGTATGAAGTACAGCAAAAAGAATATAAAAATTATTTAGTGATAAAAGATACTTTTGTGTATGTTTCAAATACTTTTCAAAAGGAAGAAATTATAGAATATAAACAAAAAGTTTTAAATGCGTTAACGCAAGCAAAATTTACAAAAATAAGCGAAAATAGTTACATAAAAAACAATTTGCAAGTTGAATTAAAAGAATATGATATTCACCCAAAAAACATAGAAAGTAGTGTTGTTTTTCCTAACAATTATTGTTCATTAGACATTATAGTACACACAAAAGGTTATGATTGTAAAATAGAAAACGATAGAATGTGGACTTTATCTACAAAAATGTTCCGTCAAATTGAACCAAGAGGCGAGCCGACTTATATTAATAGTATTGAGGATATAGAAAAATATTTGCCAGCACAAATTGAAATGGGCTGTGGACCAGCTATTGAAGTAGGTATTCCGCCACTTTACTTGATGCACGAGAGTTATAAGGTGCAAAATCATGATACAGGCAAGTTTTATTTTGGTAAAGAAGATGATTTGATTGTAAACATTATTTTAAATACGAAAAAGATGTACGAAAAATTTAGTTCTGTGCCTAAGGTAATAATTAAAAGTAAACCTACAAAGGCATATGATATTTTTGCAAAATTATATAAAAAAGGACTTTTTACCGGAACTGTTTTAAATAATAATTTTGACCGCATTGTAAGACGCTACGGGATTGATGAAAAAATTTTAAGGATTTACGATAAGGGCACTTATTTACCACAAATATATTTTGATGAAAAAGCAAAAAGTGTTATATGTATTGGGATACATGCTGACCGTAGACAAGTGCAAAAGCAAGCCCGTGTGGCAGGTAAAAAAGTAATATTTATTGACCCAGAAGGTTTTTTTAACCCTAATGGCTTTGAGCCCTACCCACTTGAAGCCCCACGAACAGGTGACTATATTTATAAAAAAACTTTTAAATCCGCAATGGAAGAATTTGCTCAAAAATATTTAAAATAGGAAGGAATATATTACTATAATTTAACAAAAATTTAATGCGAAAACTTAAATTTTTAGGATTTATACTAAAAACGCTATCAAGTTTGTAAAAAAATTTAATATACTTTTTGTTATTATGTAACTTTTGTGTTTGACTTCATTATTTCACCAGATTTTTATTTTTGTTTTATTAATATTAAGGCGTGCAAAAAATTATAAAAAGTGTTTTGACTTTTTTTTTAGTTATGTTATACTAAAAGTGTAAAAAACATAGCAATGTTTTTTAAAATGTCGTATAAGGAAGTAAAGTGTAATTAAAATTGATGCTTTTTATACATTAGCCGAATGCAATTTATTTCCGCTAAGTACATAATACAAATAACAAGGAGGCATAAAAGTCTATGTTCAAGATTACTCAAAATGAAAAAGGTTATTTGAATGTATTAGATACTATATCAAACAAATTAATATTTAATGAGGGCTTTGATCACAAAACAACAGAATTAGAAATCATAAAAGTTAATGAAAAAGAAAAAGCAATTAAATCTACCACCTTTATAGATTCAAATGATTCAACTTACGATGTGATTTATATTTATGCGCTAAATGGGCAAAAAATTGCACAAGCATTAGATGGACATAGAAAAGGTGAACCACAGGGCAAAATAGAAATTATTGATACTTTTAAATGCAATTTGCAGTTTGAAGAAGAACATTTTTATTTTCATTATAAAAAAAGTGCTATTCCAATTCCCAAAGAGCATAACCCGCACGATAGAGAATTTATTGTTTTTGATTATAAAGGCAAAGTATTATTTTCAGCATTTGATTGTGCCAACTTTAAAAATGGTATCGTTAAATTTGAAGAAAGTAAAGATGATAATATTGTAATGAATTAATATATTAAAAACGTGTTTGTGTTGTGCCACACGTTTTTTTAATCATTTGTTTTTGCAATTTTGATATCCCTATTGACAGACCAAACATAAAATCGTATAATTAAGCAAGAAAAAATGAAGGTAAAAGTAATATGGCAGAAATTGATGTTGTAACTCCATTTACTGATACAGAGATTGAAAATATAATTCAATCTTTTTTGAATAAGCAAAAAAGCAATATAGAAAATCCTGAATATTTTAAAGATTTAATTATTAATTTGGTTAATTCTATAGAAAAAGTATATGGAAATCCCATATTAGACACTTTTGATAGTGAGGATAATTTAAAAGACGCTTGTTTATTAAAATTATTGGAGAATATTAACCAGTTTAGGACTAATAATTCCTTGTTTGGAGAACGAGGGCAAAGTATATTTGACCAAGAACAAACGCTGGGGTTATATAATCCCAATTATAAAAGCGTTACTTTTTATAAGGAAAGAATAAAAGAATACATTTTAGATATTGCAAGACAGAGATTGCCAGAGCACGAATATGATTACATTGAAGGCGACTTTAATAGCACACTAAATTTGCCAGAAGCAACATTAATGCTGAAAAACAATTTTGACCATGTTAACGACCATGAATTACTACATGCATTAAAAATGCACGGGCTAAAACTTGATATTTTTAAATCACAAGCATCAAGCTTTTATCTTAATGATGGTAGCAGGACAATAACACTTCAAGGTGCCTACGAAAAATTTGATGAAGTTATAAACGAACACCACGCGGCAGCACTTAATCGTAATGCAAAGCAAAAATTTGGCGAACCGGTTATACAAGAATTTAACTTTGGAAATAATTCTTATAAATATATAACATTAAATTCTATCAATGGATTTCCTAAAAATTATAAAGAATTTTACCAAAATGCAGACGGAACACCTAGAACAATAAATATTAATTATAGAAGTGCGGATAATTTAATAGGACTACTTGAACGAGTTGTAGGTAAAACCGAATTATTTACCGGTATATGTTTTGATATTAGCAATTTTTCTGTTTCATTTAATGAAAAGTATAAAAATTGCTTTAAAAAATACGAAAGTTTAATATTTGCTACTTCGCCACTTCTACACAATTATTCTATGCCTATATTTAAACAAGAGCCAAGACCACTTGATTATTTAAGCATTTTAGTTGCCGAGTGTTTTAACGGCGATGGTAGTATTGCCTATCAAGAACTTGCACAATGCATTTTAATGGATTGCATTGAAAAAAACATTAGTGAAATTAATGTAAATGAGTTTAGTTTTGAACAATTATCGCTTTTACAGGATAAAATTGTTAATGGTGTTTGCTATGATACATATAGTTTATTAACTTTACCGCTAAAAGTTGAAGACCGAAAATATTCTGTTGTGCAAGATAAATATTATGAATTACGAGATTTATGCATATCAAAATATTACGAAATAGAAAACTACAAATTAAGAATGAATAGTCAAAACGCAGAAAATTCAAATCAAATGGAGTAAGAATGTTAAACAAAGATGAATTGATACAAATTTTTACAGAGCATACTCAAAATAATTCAGACATTCATATGCCGGAATTATTTGTGTGCGTTGCCACAGAATTTGTGCAAGAAATTACAAAAGAATTTTATAATCCAGAACTTTATGAGAGCGAAGAAGAATTTGCTAAAAATATAATTGATAAAATTAAAAAGAATGTTAAGCATTTTAATTCTTTAAATACGGATTCAACTGCTGAATATATTAATGCAACTAAAACTTTGAATTTTAATAACTATTCAATTAAAAATACTGTTTTAGAAATAGCAAAAAGACATTTAAATGCCGAAAATTATAAAATTGTTAGCAATGAAATTGAAAATAATTATAAAAGAGTGCTTTTTGTAAGAGATTCTTATAGAAATATTACAAACAACGATTCCGCATTATATCTTAATTTATATAAATTTAATTTATATTACGATTTAAAACACGAATTATTACATTCAATTAAAGTACAAAAAAAAGAAATTGGATTGAAAAAAGAAAAACTTTTTGGCAATGGTATAGAAATTTGCAAAGGTAAAAAATATTCATTAGCAAAAGCATTTAATATGTTTGATGAAGTTGTAAACGAATTGCACAATATTAATTTATTGCCAAGTAAAAACGAGTATTTTGGGCAAGTTAAAATTGAAAATAATTCAAAAAATATATATTATGTAAATACTAGTTTTTTAAGTTTAGTAAAATGCAGTAGAAATTTATTGCAAAGTTATGAAAACTTTGTTGCCTTGCAAGGACACAAACTTGATTGTAATATGAAATATCATAAAGCAATGAATATTGCGGAACTGTTTGAAATTTTAATAGGAAAAAATACACTGTATAAAAATACCATAGAAAATGCTTTTGAATTATATGATGATTTTAATAGTAAATATCGGGACAGTTTTAAAAAGTATTTTGATGATATTATAAAAAAATCATATTTTTTGAATAGCAAATTTAATGTAAGTAACAACATTGATACTTTTAGACTTTACGATGAAAAATGTAGCGAGTTATTTATTTTGGAGGCAAAAAGATTAGAGCCTTTTGATTTACTAGCGTGTTTAGTTTATGACTTAGTAGACAAGGACAAAAACAACTTTATTAATTATTTTGACGAACAAAACATTGCACAAAGCGTTTTATTAAATTGCATTACAGAAAAAGTTAAAACTATCAAGTTGAATAATTCTGAAAAATGTCTTATAAAAGAAAACAAAAATTTAAAAAAAATTCTAACACAAGTACAAGGATTAATATTCACACCCGAAGATAAGTATTCAGAAAAGTTAAGTTCGCAAATAGAATTTGAAAATTTAAAAACAGTAGGCAATAAAAAACTAGCAGAAATAAGAAAAATTGCGAATTCAATTAATCGTTAAAAATTGGAGTGAATAATGCAAAACGAAAAATTATTAACAGAACAAGAACTAACCGATGTACTCAATGAGCATATTAATAAGCACGAAAATATTAAACAGCGTAATTTATTTTTAAGTTCCGCTTTAACTGTTATTAATGGAGCGCTTGTTAATTATACAGATTATTATGAAGATATTGAAAAAGTAAAATTTCAATCGGATATTTTAAATAAAATTACTGAGTATGTGGAAAATTTTTATTCAAAATATGGAGATAGCGCAGCCAGTTTTACAATAAAAGATAAACTAATTCAATATGACAAGCAAATTTTTAAAAGTGAAATAATAAACTATGCAAAAAAACAAAAAGATAGATTAAAATTGACGCGAGATGAATTTGAAACTATAAAAAATGATATAAGTTACAACAAAATATCTAATGCGTTATCCCAAAAATATTATGATGCATATTTATTTAATGAATTTATTTCAATTGGACACGAATTATTACACACTTGCAAATTGCAGGCATTTGATTTTGGAAATTCAAAAAGTACAAGCACCGGCTTTAATATACTTAGTTTAACCCATAAACCTTTAAAAAATGTTCATTCACCTTATTATGCACTTGATGAAGCCGTTAATTCACTTCATGAGATTTCATTAATAGTTGATGCACAACAGTATAAAGGTAGTTGTTACTATTCTAATAAAGATAGTATCAGTTGTGCCGAGAAACCTTTTAAATATGATATTAATCATAGTTTTTTGCATTTGCTAATGTCAGATAAAGATAATAAAATTACAGATAGATTGCCGTACCTTGCAGGTAACTATTTTAATGCAATTAATATTGCAGAAATGCTTGAACAATTAGTTGGAAAAACGAAACTGTTTAGTTATGCCAAAGATGAAGCATATGGCCTATACGTTGAATTAAAAAAACACTACCAAAATTCTATAACAAAATACTTGAACAAAATAAACATCATACTTAAAGATGAACTTAATGATTTAAAAAATAGTATAATTACTGAGCCATTTATAAATTTAGAAAATTTTGATAATCCAAGCATATTATTTGTAATTAGTATGATTACGAGTAAATTAATAAATGGTGAAAACAAATACTTCTTTGATTGTCAAGAACTAGCACAAAGTTTATTGTTAAATTGTCTGTCTATGAAAGTAGAAAACATATATTTAAATGAATATGTAGATGAACTCAAAGATGCAAAAAAAGAAATAACGAATTTACAAAAAAATGTTTCTGGCTGTGTTTTTAGACCACAAACCGAAAATTCAAGCAAATATGACTGTGAAAAGGAATTTGATAATTTTAATAATGTTTGCGTAAAAAAATTAGCCGAAATAGATTACTTTATAAGTAAATATTCTAATGAAGAACAAGGGCGTTGATAATATTTTTTTAAGCCCAAGAATATTCATTTTTATACAAAACTAAACAAATTGTTTGACATACAGCAAGCAATTTGTTTAAAAAGTGGTTAAAAGTGGTTGATTGTGGTTACAATTTGATGTATAATGTTTGTACAAGGGGAACGATATAAAGTGTTAATTGGCGAATATAAACATCAATTAGATGACAAGTCCCGTTTAAGATTGCCTTATAAATTAAGGCGAGAATTTACAAACGGTTATGTTATATCACGCGGAACAAATGGCTGTTTATTTGTCTTTTCGCAGGAAGAAATTAATAGGATAATTGAAAAAGTAAAACTGTTGCCACTTTCCGATATTAGTGCGTGGAAGCCTATGCGATATATTTTGTCATCTGCTACCGAAATTGAAGAAGACACACAAGGTCGTTTTGTTTTGCCTACAAATTTAATAGAATTTAGTGGTATAGAAAAATGTGCTGTGATTATTGGTGCGGGAACGCATGCGGAAATTTGGAGTGAAGAAAAATGGAATTCTTATACATTAGGCTCCGAAAATAAAGATAGTACTAGTCAAGAAAAATTTGCAGAGAGTTTTGATAATATCATTTCCGACTTGAAAAATTATGGCATATAGGAGAAAAAATGGAATTTGCACACATACCTATAATGCTTAATGAATGTGTCATTGGGCTTAATATAAAGCCTAATGGAATATATGTTGATGGTACTTTGGGTGGAGCAGGGCATTCCATCGAAATAATAAAGCATATTGATAGTGGATTATTAATTGGAATTGATAAAGATTTAGATGCAATTAAATTTGCGCAAAATAGGTTAAAAAGTTATGGCGAAAAAGTAAAATATGTGCATGATGATTTTAAAAATATAATTGAAATACTTAATAATTTTAAAATAGATAAAATTGATGGAATACTTGTTGACTTAGGTGTATCATCATACCAAATAGATAATGCTGAGCGCGGATTTTCTTATATGCACGATGGACCGCTTGATATGCGAATGAATACCGAAAGTGGTATTACGGCTTACGATGTGGTTAATGATTATAGCGAAAGTGAGCTTGCAAAAATTTTATTTGAATACGGCGAAGAAAAATTTGGGAACTGTATTGCTAGAAGTATTGTGCGTGAGCGTGAAAAATCACCAATATTAAGCACTTTAAAACTTGTAGAAGTAATTGAAAAGGCTTTGCCACCAAAAGTTAGATATAGTGGCGGACACAGTGCAAAGCGTACATTTCAAGCGATTAGAATAGAGGTTAACGGCGAATTATATTTTTTAAGGCAAGCCTTGAAAAATATAATTAGTATGTTGAATATTGGCGGCAGGCTATGTGTAATTACATTTCATACTCTTGAAGACCGCATTGCAAAGGAGGTATTTAACGAATACGCTACCGATTGCATTTGCGACAAACACGCACCAGTGTGCATATGCGGACACAAAGCAACTATTAAACATATAAGCAGAAAACCAATTTCGCCATCACAAGAAGAATTGAATATAAATTCAAGAGCAGGTTCGGCAAAACTTAGAATTATAGAAAAAATTTAAACGCTAAATTTTAAGTGATAAGTTTGTAAAAAGGAGAGTATAGTATAATGATACCAACTAAATACAATTTGTCTGACACTACGGTTATTACAAAAGAAAATGAAAAAATAATAGGCAACAATCAAACTAACGATAGCGAGCATACCAAATTTGACAACAATTATTCTGCAATTTCACTACAAGATATTTTTGATAAATATTCAATGCATTCAAATAGCACGGTAGAAGAAGTTGAACAGGAAAAAAAGTCTCAGCGTGACTATACTACGCTGATGCAAGTCAATGAAGTATTGCCCGAACAGCAAAATAAAAATGAAGAGCGTATTGACCAACAAAAAGATATTTTTATAAAAAATAAAAATATTCAGCCTGCATTAAATTTTAGAGGTAAACTTTTAATTGCTGTTTATTCATTGGTTATGATTTTAATGGGTGCTTTAATGATAAACAACGCTGTGATAATTAACTCGGTATCTGCTGATATTCAGTCGCTTTCTAGTAGCATAACAGAAGAAGAAATTTCAATTTCGGATATTAAAAGAGTTTACGACACATTAAACAAGGCAGATAATCTTACCGAACGCGCTTATCACGCAGATATGACACCTGTGGAAAATAGTGTGCTTATTAATTTATTGCCGGTAGCGAATAACATAAGTACGCAATTACAAACAAATTGGTTTGACTCGGTATGCAATTATTTAAGTGGATTATTCGGAGGAAAATAGTTTTTTGCCAAAAGTTAAACTTAAATATGAATATACAATTTCATCAATACAAAAGAGGTTATTAGCGTGTTTTACGATAATAACCTTAATTTTTTTTATGTTGTTTTTTAGACTTGGATATATCCAACTTATAGAAGGCAAGTCATTACAAGAAAAAGCACTTAGTCAATGGACTAGGGATTTACCACTTCAAGCTGTTCGGGGGCTAATATATGATAATAGTGGCACCGTGCTTGCCGAAAATTATACAACTTACAATGTATATGTGCGCGCATCTAATGTAATAAGTCCAGCAAAGGTTGCCGAAGTGCTTGCTAGTATTTTGGGACTTAATTATGATGATGTTTATAAAAAAGCAAAAAACAAAAATGTATCCGAAGTTCTTATTAAATTGCAGGTTGACCAAGTAAAAGCATTACAAATTATATCTACAAATACAGCGGGCATTTATTTATCGGTAAATAATTCTCGCTTCTATCCGTATGATGATTTACTATGTCAAGTTTTGGGCTATACAACGATTGATGGTGTGGGGCAATCTGGTTTAGAGGCCTACTATAATAAATATCTTCAAGGTGTTAACGGGTACAGTTTAACTGAAAGTGATATAAAAGGCACAGAGTTAGATAGTTCTTTGCAAACTTATATTCCCGCAATAGATGGTTTGAATTTAACACTTACAATTGACTATCAAATTCAAATGTGTGTAGAAAGTGCTTTAAAAAGTATGGTTATGGAGCAAAACGCAAAAAGTGCAAGCATTATTGTTATGAATCCAAATAATGGCGAAATCGTGGCGATAGGGACCTCTCCGTCGTTTGACCTAAACGAAGTGCCTCGCGATGATTTAAGCCTGTTAAACGCTTATTCTAGGCTTAGTTCGGTCGTTGATATGTATGAACCAGGTTCTACATTTAAAATTCTTACGCTGGCAAGTGCAATAGATAGTGGCAAAGTAACTACTTCCGATACATTTTACGACCCTGGCTATCGTATAATTGCAGGACAAAAAATAAAATGCTGGAAAACTACGGGACACGGGAACGAAACATTAAGTCAAGCCGTAAATAACAGTTGTAACTCTGTGTTTATGGATTTAGCGCTTAGAATGGGAATAGAGGAGTTTTATGACTATTTAAATGCTTTTGGGTTAGGTAGCAATTTAGGAATAGATTTTTATGGTGAAAGCAGTGGTATGTTAATACCCGAAAGCGAAGTTAAAATTGTAGATCTTGCCCGTATTGGTTTTGGTCAGTCTGTTGCTATAACTCCGTTACAATTAATTACTGCTTCTTGTGCCACTATAAATGGTGGAACACTATACGAACCACATTTATTAAAAGAAATTACTACATCAAGCGGTACGCTAGTAAAAACTGTTAATCCAACAATTATTAGAAGCAATATCATATCACAAAGCACTTCGGATACCGTAAAAGATTTATTGGAAACGGTGGTAAAAGAGGGCAGTGGTAAAAATTGCTATATAAGCGGATATCGTATAGGAGGAAAAACAGGCACCGCACAAAAATATGAAAATGGTGTGATAATAAATGGGAAATATGTATCTTCATTCTTAGGATTTGCGCCAGCAGACAATCCTGAATATGTAATACTTGCGGTTGTTGATGAACCGGGTAATGGCGTTTATTACGGAAGTATAGTAGCGGCACCATATGTAAAGCAAATATTTGAAAAAATCTTTACGCTAAAAAATATACAGCCCACTACTAGTGTAGTAAATGATGTCCTTGCTACAAAAACCATCGTCGCTCCTGATTTAGCAGGTAAAAGTTTATCGGAAGCCTGCTCAATATTATTAGGATTATCGCTACAATATGAAATTGCGGGCGAAGGAGGAATAGTCACTAGTCAAACTCCGGCACCAAATACTATGCTTGCTAAAAATGATTTAGTGTTATTAAGGACTGATTAAAATATAAAAATGTATAAAAAAGTATAAAAATGCCAAAGCCTCGGAATTATTTTTTTGCTAGTATATTATTAAGGGGAAATACTATATGAAATTATGCGAATTAATTAATAATTTAAATGTAAAAAAAATATTAAATCCAGAAGATTTAGAAATTAAAAGTTTATCTTGTAATTCAAAAGAAATTAATAATAGCGGATTATTTTTTTGTTTTAGAGGTATAAAAACCGATGGTCATTTATATTATAAAGAGGCTATAAGTAATGGTGCTGTTGCTTTTATAACCGAACGAGAAATTGATACTATTTGTCCGCAAATTATAATAGATGATGCCCGATTAGCTATGGGAATTGTCGCTTCTAATTTTTATCATAATCCTATAAGTAAAATGAAATTAATAGGTATTACAGGTACTAATGGAAAAACCACAACGACATATTTATTACGAGAAATTTTTATGGAGGCAGGGCTAAAAGTAGGGCTAATAGGCACAAGCGCTATTTATATTGATACAAAAAAATTGCCAACAAATATGACAACGCCAGATCCTATTGAATTACACAAAATATTTAATGAAATGTATGAAAGCGGAGTAAATGTTGTAGTTATGGAAATTACAGCACACGCATTAGATTTAAATAAAATGGCAGGAGTAAAATGCGATATTGCTGTCCTTACAAATATTACACAAGATCATCTTGATTATTTTAAAACTATTGAACATTATACTGATACAAAAGCGAAATTATTTAGTAGTAAAATGTGTCATCTCGCCCTTATTAATGCTGATGATGAAAATGGTAGATTAATTGCTCATAATACCGATGTTATGTGTGCTTCTTATGGAATAACCGAACCATCAAATGTGTTTGCAATAGATATTAATATGAGCGTTAGCGGTACTACTTTTTTTATAAATTTATTTGATGAATTAGCGGAAATTAAAACAAATTTAATAGGGCAGTTTAATGTTTACAACACGCTATGTGCGTGTGCTGTTGCTAGGCTTTACGGAATACCAGTTAATGTAATAATAGAAGGGGTTGCTTCGCTTACGAGTGTAGAAGGACGGTTTAATCAAATTGTTACAAAATTTGGTTACACCGTAATAATTGATTATGCTCATACGCCAGATGGACTAGAAAAAGTTATGGATACGGCAAGACAAATTTGTAAAGGAAAGTTAATTACAGTATTTGGTTGTGGGGGCGACCGCGACCGCACAAAACGACCAATTATGGGTAGGTTAGCAACTTTAAAATCGGACATAATTATACTGACCAGTGATAATCCGCGTTCGGAAAATCCCGATGAAATAATTGCGGAAATTAAAACAGGAATTTTAAATACCGAAAATGTAGTATCAATAGAAAATAGAAAAAAAGCAATAGAATATGCATTAAAAATCGCTAACACAAATGATATTGTGTTGCTTTGCGGTAAAGGGGCAGAAAATTATCAAGAAATGAAAGGCACAAAATATCCTTTTAAAGATGAAGATGAGGTATTAAAAGCACTAAAAAATTTAGAGGAAATTAGGAGGAATTAAATTGATTAATATTTTGCTTGGCGTTATATTAGCATTTTTAATTTCAATATTTATTTCGCCTACAATAATTAAAATTATGACTCGTTTTAAATTTGGACAGCCTATTCTTAATTATGTTGAAGAACATAAATCTAAACAAGGTACTCCCACAATTGGTGGTATTATTTTTATTGGCGGAACGATAATTGCGACACTTTTAATATTTACTGGACAAGCAGTTTTTAGTATTCTTACGCTTGTGGTTATGCTAGGTTATGGAATATTGGGCTTTTTAGATGACTATATTAAAATTAAATATAAACATAATCAGGGACTTAGGGCGTATCAAAAAATAATTGGACAACTTGGAATTGCCACACTTGTTGCATTTTTTGCTTATAACAACACGTATATCGGCTCTGTCGTATGGATTCCATTTTTAAATATAAATTTTGATATAGGTATATTTATAATTCCGCTAATTATCTTTATTTTTATTGCTTGTACTAATTCAGTAAATTTGACTGATGGACTTGATGGGCTTGCCGGTAGTGTTATGCAAGTTTATTTAATTGCCATAATTACACTTTCATTTATTTTAATTCCTAGTTCAGTAAATATTCAGTATATACAAGAAATTAATAATTTGAGAATAACTGCGGGTTGTTTATTTGGAGGGATACTGGGCTTTTTATGCTTCAACGCTCACCCAGCAAAAATATTTATGGGAGATACGGGTTCACTTGCATTAGGAGCATTTATTGCTTGCTTTGCTACTTTTACCCAAACTTACCTTGCAATTCCGTTTTTTGGAGTTATGTTTGTTGTTTCCGCACTTTCTGATATTATTCAAGTACTACACTTTAAACGTACAAAAAAACGCGTTTTTTTAATGGCACCGTATCATCATCACCTGCAAAAAAAAGGTATGTATGAAACTAAAATCGTTACCATATACATTACTATAACGATGGTAATAAGTATGTTGTTTATATTAGCGGTGATGTTAACCGCATAATAATCTACTTATTACTCTTTGCTATAACGGAGTGAATATGGTAGATTTTTTAAATAAAAATGTCTTAATTTATGGACTTGCATCAAGTGGCGTTGCGACTTTAAAATTAATAAAATCATTAGGTGCTAACGCTTTTATTTTTGATGATAATTTGGAAAAAATTAGCGAAGTCCGAAAAAGCATTCCCGATTGCCAATTTTTTTGCGAATTAAATGAAGAAAATTTAAAAAATATTAATTATATGGTAATAAGTCCAGGAATAAGTATTTATAATCCTAAAATTGTGGTTGCAAAAAAACTTGGCATTACTGTAATGTCGGAACTTGAATTAGGTTCTTTAAACTGTAAATCACCAATTATTGCAATAACTGGGACAAATGGAAAAACTACAATTACACTTATGACAACCGACATATTAAACGCAAGTTCTTTTAATGCGTTTAGCGTAGGTAATGTAGGAACACCGCTTTGTGAAGTAGTGCAGGATTTGGTTAAAGAAGATATTGCAGTGTGTGAAGTTAGCAGTTTTCAACTTGAAGCGGTGCAAACATTTAAACCGCATATTGCTGTGCTTACAAATATCACGCCTGATCACATAAACAGACACAAATCATTTAAAAACTATGTCGCTTGTAAAAAGCGTATTTTTGAAAATATGACAGAAAATGATTATGCGGTTCTTAATGCCGACCGTCCAGAATGTTTGATAATAGCAGAAAATTTAAAAAGTAAAATTTATTATTTTAGCACAAAAGGGCGTGTTAAAGGAGTGTATTTAAAAGCAGGCAATATTTATTTTAGCGATGGATATGCCGATACTTTTATTTGCACGCAGAGTAATATTCATTTGGAAGGCGAACACAATATTTCAAACGCTCTTGCCAGCATCTGTGTGTCTTATTTGATAGGAGCATATAAAGAAGCAATTAAATATGCACTTAACGATTACACTGAACATCAAAATCGTATTGAATTTGTTAAAAAAATTGATGGAGTAGATTATTACAATGATTCAAAAGGTACAAATATTGCAGCCACTCGTGCGTGCATAAATACTTTTAGTCGGCCCATTCATATCATTATGGGTGGCAGTGATAAAGGTTATAAATTTGATGAGTTTTTTAAAGATTTGCCAACAAATTTAATTTATATTTGTGTTGTGGGCAAAACCGCAAAAAAAATTAAAATTTCGGCATTTAATAATGGATTTGTAAATATAGAAAGTGCAAAAGATTTAAAATTGGCTGTCTTAAAATGCCGTAAAAAAGCCATTGCTGGTGATGTAATACTGCTTTCGCCAGCGTGTGCCAGTTTTGATATGTTTTCTGATTACATTGACCGTGGGCAAAAATTTATTGAAATAGTAAACGGTTTAGATAAAAAATGAAAAATTTGTTTAAAAATTTAAAAAATTTAAAAAAATTTTTAAAAATTGATACAAAAAATATTGATTATGCTTTGTTAATTTCGGTAATATTGCTAATGGTTTTTGGTGCAGTTATGGTTTATAGCGCCAGTTATTATAATGCAGAAGTAAATTATGGTGATAAGTTTTATTTTTTTAAAAAACAGATTGTAGGAATTTTATTAGGCATTTTTGCTTTAATTTTAACCTATAAAATTGACTATCATAAGTATACAAAATTTAGCCTTTATATTTTAGCAATTGGTGTATTATGTCTTGTGCTTGTACTTATTCCTGGCGTTGGAACAAGCATAAACGGTGCAACAAGGTGGATTGGATTTTTTGGTATAACAATACAAGCAAGCGAAGTTGCAAAGTTTGCTTTTATAATTTTCTCGGCTACTTATATGGCAAAATACAAAGATAAAATGTGTACATTTACAGGATTTTTACCTATTGTGTTGGCAGGCGGAATAATGTGCTTACTAATACTGCTTGAACCTAATATGAGTATAACAATTTGTGTTGGCATTCTTATGATGATTATGCTCTTTGTGGGCGGAATTAGAATAAAACATTTTATTATGATTTGCATTCCTATTTTAATTATTGTGCCTATCATTATTATAGCCGAACCATACAGAGTTGATAGACTAATTGCATTTTTAGACCCATGGGCTTCACCACGAGATGAAGGTTTTCAGTTAATACAATCATTATATTCACTTGGTGCAGGTGGTTTATTTGGTGTTGGACTGTTTAATTCAAGACAAAAATATTTATTTTTACCGTTTTCGGAATCGGATTTTATCTTTTCTATTATTGGCGAAGAATTTGGGCTTGTTGGTGCTTTTCTTTTAATGGTTGTATTTGCATTTATAATATACAAGGGAATTAAAATAGCACTTTCGGCACTGGATAGGCTGGGTTTATATTTATCTCTCGGGATTACGGCGATAATTGCGGTGCAAGTATTAATTAATATTGCAGTAGTTACAGGTTCAATTCCGCCCACTGGACTTCCGCTTCCGTTTATAAGTGCGGGCAGTTCTTCACTTATTGTTTTTATGGCGGGCATCGGAATAATTTTAAACATAAATATGCAAAGAAAAACACTTTATAACATTAAAAGCGTCTCCATATATAACATTAAGCACTTATAATTCGTATTATGTAGTGTGAAAGGAGCGTTGTTATGAATGATAAATTTATAATCGGCGGGGGACATCGCTTAAATGGCACAGTTCGTGTGCCTAGTGCTAAAAATGCCTGTTTACCTTTACTTGCGGCTTCTATTCTTACACAAAAAAGCGTAACTATAAACAATATATCGTATTTTTCTGACATACATAAAATGTGTGATATTTTATCACATTTAGGCTGTAAATTAGTGTGTAAAGAACAAAAGATTATTATTGACTCATCAAATTTAAACTGTTATGAAATTCCGCATGACTTGATGAAAGAATCACGAGCATCTATCTTTTTATTAGGGCCACTACTTGCAAGACTAAAACATGCTACTGTTACTTATCCTGGCGGGTGTGATATAGGCGCAAGGCCCATTGATATTCATATTAAAGGACTTAAAAACTTAAATGCCAATATTATTGAAGAAGGCGATCACATTATTGCAAATGGCGATAATATGCAAGCGGGAAATGTAGAATTTTCCTTTGCTAGTGTGGGTGCCACTGAAAATATTATTATGACCGCAGTTTTACTTAAAGGCACAACTAAAATTTTTAACGCTGCCCGCGAACCAGAAATTGTGGATTTGGCAAATTTTATTAATACTATGGGAGGAAAAATATATGGGGCTGGTACAAGTACAATTACAGTAGAGGGTGTTAATGAACTAACAGAAGTTGAATATACTCCTATTCCGGATAGAATTATTACGGGTACCTATGCAATAATGTGTGCGGTAACGGGTGGTAAAATTGAGATAACAAATTGCAATTCTAAACACATTCAAACACTTATTGATAAACTCATTAATTCTTCTTGCAATATTGAGTGCATAAGTGATAAAATATATGTACAGTCGTGTGGCACGTTAAAAGCGGTAAAGTTTACCGAAACCAAACCTTATCCCGGTTTTGCTACCGATTTGCAGGCTCCGTTCATGGCAGCCATGTGTAAGGCGCACGGTACCAGCATAATTGTAGAAAACTTATATGAAATGCGCTATAAACACGCAAGTGATTTTGTGTCAATGGGTGCGGATATAGAAATTGTAGACCGTACAGCAATTATTAGGGGCGTTAAAAATTTGTATGGGACCGAAGTATATGCGCGGGATTTACGGGGAGCGGCAGCGCTTGTAACCGCTGGATTATGTGCAGAAGGTACAACTACTATTGACAATATCAGCGTGGTAGATAGAGGATATGACCAACTAGAACTTAGATTGCGTGCATTATCTGCTGACATTAAAAGAGTATCAGTTTAAAAATAACAGTTATAAGGAAATTTATGAAAAACAAAAGACTTATAGTTATACTTGGTATACTGTTTTTTATAGCATTTATAGTCGTGCTTTCCAGCACGGTATTTACTTTGCAGTCCGTTAGTTTGTCATTTGGACAAACCTTAAATGTTGAAACCACAGTTTTTGGCACTGAACAGGAGAGGGTGGCTGTTATTGAAAGTGGAAATTTTAATTATGGTAACTGCATATTTTTTATAGATAAAAACGAAAATATTGATAATCTGGAAAAACTTAATCCATATATTAAAATTGTAAATATAGAAACAAAATTTCCAAATAAACTTGTAATACATGCTCTTGAACGCGAGGAATTGTATTCAGTTCGTTTAAACGAAAACAGTTACGCGATTACCGATAGTACGCTTAAAGTGCTAGATATTGCAACTTCTGTGCGTGGAGTAGATATATTAATACCCAGTTTAAGTACTGTTCTTACAGCCGAAGAAGGTGAAATACTTAATATTAGCGAGGAATGTATAAACACATTAACAAATGTTTATGAAGTGCTTTCTAATATCGGCGGAACGGAAAATAATATTGGTTATTCGGTGGTAGATATTGTTGCTACATTTCAAAAATTTCAACTTAACAGTGTAGAAGATACACTTATTATTAGTACTTATCAAGGGACAATTATTACTATTAATAATCCGCAAAATGATCTGTTTACAAAACTTTGGCAAGCGGTTAGTGCATTTGAAAATGCCCCATCTATTTATACAACTATTATTGTAGAAGATATTGTAGACTCCTTAAATCCAGATTTCTATGTGTTTTATGCGGAATGATTTTGTAATCTATTTAGTTAATTAATCATATAAATAATATGTCATATTTTGTCGTATATGGAGGTGCTAAATAGAAACTTCTTTTTGCGAACTGCGTTGCAAAGAAGTAATTAATGTTGTTGATGGCAAACGGCTCGGTAGAATAATTGATATTATAATTGACCAGCGCAGAGGTAGAGTGCTGGGACTTGTTGTTCCTAGTCAAAAGCATGGCTGGCCTATTTTTAGAGCCTGTGAAGACATTTTTATTCCTTACAACAATATTTGCAAAATTGGTGAAGATGTAATTTTAGTGGAATTAATGTGTGATTCGGTGAAAAGTTGTTCTGCCGATAAAGCCTCTATTCAGGAAGCGGATACAGGTAATTTACAAGAAGATGAAGAATTTATACCCACACATACTACATATAGTGGTAAAATCAAATAAATTTTCTTTACAAAACCAATTTATTATGCTATTATTCATATATAAAGAGGTGTTAAATATGAAATGTTTATTTTGCGGACATACCGAAAGTAAAGTAATTGATTCCAGAGCAACTGATGAGGCAAGTTCTATTAGGCGTAGACGAGAGTGCTTAAATTGTGGCAAACGCTTTACAACTTATGAATACATAGAAACTACACCAGTACTGGTTATTAAAAGCGATGGTACACGCCAACCATTTGACCCGCAAAAAATTAAACGTGGTATAGTAAAAGCATGCGAAAAACGACCAATTACAATTAAACAAATTGATGATTTAGTAGCCGATATTGAAAAACAAGTTTATAATTCGCTAGAACAAGAAATTAAAAGTTCTAAAATTGGCGAAATTGTTATGGAAAGTTTAAAAGCACTTGATGAAGTTGCTTATATAAGATTCGCCTCAGTTTACAAAAACTTTGAAGGTATTAATAGTTTTGCAACATTTTTAAAGGATTATAAAAAATAAATTTCCTTGATATTGACAAAAAGAAAATGCTTATAAAAATTTGAAAGCGTTTTCTTTTTTTATAATATAATGATATACAAAAATAAATTATTCGTGCGAGCAATTATCTTGCAACTTGTTTGTTTTTATGCTAAACTCTTTTAGATTATTCTAAGAAGATTATTTAAGTTGGAAAGAGTAGCGCGACCGAGTTAAGTAAAGGCTGTCAGAACTTGAATAAATTAGTGATAAAAATTTAAAGTATAACAAAACAGTAATTTTTAAACAAATTAAAGTTTAAAAATAGGAGAAATTATGAGTAAACCATTAGTTGCCATTGTGGGTAGGCCAAATGTTGGCAAATCTACATTTTTTAATAGAATAACTGGCAAGCGTATCAGTATTATAAAAGATATGCCAGGTGTTACTCGTGACAGAATTTATGCCGATGCAGATTGGTCAGGCTATGATTTTTCTTTGGTTGATACGGGTGGTATTGATTTAAAAAATGAAAACGAAATGCAAAAGGAAATTATGCATCAAGTAAAAATTGCTACCGAATTAGCTGATATTATTATTTTTATGGTCGATGGGCAAGAAGGATTAACTTCCGCCGATCAAGATGCTGCGGATTTTTTACGCAAATCAAAAAAAACTATTATGTTGGTCGTTAATAAAATTGATAATTTAGGTGATGACAGTGCCTATGACTTTTATAGGCTTGGTCTTGGCGATCCGTATCCTATTTCTGCCGGACAAGGCAAAGGACTTACAGAACTACTTGATGATTTAATAAAACATTTTACAAAAGTAGAAAATACAGAAGAGGATAAATCAATTAAAATTGCAATAGTAGGAAAACCCAACGCGGGCAAGTCCTCTATACTAAATGCACTACTTGGCGAGGATCGGGTGGTTGTTTCTTCTGTTGCCGGCACCACCAGAGATGCTATTGATACACCATTTGAATACAACGGAAAACATTATACGCTTATAGATACAGCAGGTATGCGCCGAAAACGCGGTATTGAAGAAGATAGTATAGAAAGTTATAGCGTTATCAGAGCATTAGATGCAATTAGACGCGCTGATTTAGTTTTAGTGGTATTTGATGCCGGTGATGTAATAAGTGAACAAGATGTGCGTATTGCAGGATATGTACATGAACAAGGCAAGCCATCTGTTATAATTATGAATAAATGGGATTTAATAGAAAAAGATACACACACAATAGAAAAATATAATGATGATTTATTAAAAAGTTTAGCATTTATGTCATATTTTAAATCCATGTATATTTCCGCTCTTACAAGGCAAAGAATTAATAAGATAATGCCAATAGTTGAAGAAGTTTGGGAAAATACAAATAGACGAATTGCTACGGGCACACTCAATGATATTTTACAACAAGCAATTCTTGTTAACGAGCCAAAAACTAAAAATGGTCAAAGACTTAAAATTTTGTATGTTACACAAGTTGATGTTGCTCCGCCTACATTTATTTTATTCGTTAACGATGCTAAACTAATGCATTTTTCGTACCTAAGATATATTGAAAATACATTGAGGCGTACTATTAAGTTTGAAGGTACACCTATAAGAATTTTTAGTAGAGATAGAAGCGATAAGGAATAATATTTGCAAATTTTAAAATATGTAATACTTATTATTTGTGCGTATTTCGTGGGTAATATAAGTTTTGCTCGCATAATTTCTAGGCTTAAAAAAGATGATATTACAAAATATGCAAGCGGTAATCCCGGCAGTTTTAATATGCTACGGACTTATGGCTTTTTTATTGGAATTTTAACACTGCTATTAGATGCGATAAAAGGTGCTATACCAGCACTAATTGGACTTTATATATTTGGCGGAGCCACAAACGCCCCGCAAAGCATTATTGCACTTTACGCTACTGGACTTAGTGTAATAATTGGACACATTTATCCAATTATTTATAAATTTAAAGGCGGAAAAGGTGTTGCAAGTACACTTGGTGTTTTTTTTGTGGCGAATCCTCTTTGGACATTGATATTTTTTGCACTTGCTTTTCTAGAAGTGTTGATTTTTGATTATGGATCAATAGCCTCTTTTATTTGTATAACTGGGCTTTTAATTGTTGAGTTAGTACATTATCAAGGTAATCTTGCAATAAGTATTTTAATAATTACAATTTTTTTACTCGTTATGGTGGCTCACCGAAAAAACATTGCAAGATTAATTGCGGGCAAAGAGCATAAAGCGGGGTTTAGAAGTTCGGTCCATCTAAGGAATGGATGACACTAGTTGCCATCTAAAATTAATCTTTTTGGCTCGGTGTGTATTCATATTTTTAATGGAGCGACTAGCGACCAACCATTTTACATTTTACATTTTTATTCTATATTTATTCTGGCATAAGATTTTGTTAAACTTCATATATTCTAGTATACCTAAACTATCAAGGAGGGGTATATGGATAATTATAATGTGTACCAGTCTATTGCCGAGCGTACTAACGGTGATATATATGTAGGGGTGGTAGGTCCTGTAAGAACGGGAAAATCTACTTTTATTGCTAAATTTATGCAAAATTTGGTGCTACCTAATATTGACAATAAGTTTACGCTTGACCGCGCTATCGATGAAATGCCACAAGCGGCTGATGGAAAAACAATAATGACTACGCAACCACGATTTGTGCCAAGCGAAGCGGTTAAAATTAAGTTAGATAATAGCGTAGAACTAAATGTACGAATGATAGATTGCGTGGGATATCTTGTTGATGGAGCAATAGGACACGAAGAAAATTTTAAACCACGCTTAGTTAAAACTCCGTGGAGTGACCAAGATTTACCTTTTGCAGAAGCGGCTGAAATCGGTACAAAAAAGGTAATTGCAGAACATTCAACAATAGGAATTCTTATGACCACAGATGGCACTATTACTGACATTCCGCGCAGTGCTTATATTAAGGCGGAAGAAAATGTTTATAACGAATTAAAAGCCTCTAAAAAACCTTTTGTTATTGTGTTAAACTCTAAGGAACCAAACAGCATAAATGCACAAAAACTCAAAGAATCTTTACAGGAAAAGTATAATGTTTCTGCCTTTGCTTGTGATGTGTTAAATTTGACAAAAGATGATATTACAGAAATTTTTGCTCAAATATTAAACGAATTTCCAGTTACTTCACTTCAAGTTAAGTTGCCAAAATGGTTGCAAGTGCTTTCTTATGCTAGTCCAATTATTAATACAATCATAAACGAATTAATAGAATTGTCTATGAGTATGGACAGAATAGGTAATTATAACGAAGGTAGTGTTTTGTTTCAATCCAGCGCCGACTTTGAGCCTGTAACCGCAAATAGAATCACTATGGGAAATGGCGAAATACTGTTTGAAATAGTGCCTAAACCCGAATTATTCTATAAAGTGTTAAGTTATGAATGTGGCGTAGAAATTAATAGTGATTTTAGTTTAATGTCATATATAAAAGATGTAAAAGTAGCTAAGCAAGAATATGAAAAAATTAAATACGCACTTGAAGATGTTAAAAATACAGGATATGGTGTAGTTGTTCCTACTATGGAAGAAATGACACTAGAAGAACCCGAAATTGTAAAGCAAGGTTCTAGATATGGTGTGCGACTAAAAGCATCTGCACCATCGCTACACTTAATGCGTGTAGACATAGAAACCGAAGTTTGTCCAGTTGTTGGTAGCGAACAGCAATCCGAGGAACTTGTTAAATATCTAATGGCAGAATTTGAAAGCAATCCAAGCGGAATTTGGGAGACAAATATGTTTGGCAAAAGTTTGCATATGGTTGTTAAAGAAGGGCTTAATAATAAACTGCTCGCAATGCCGGTAGAAGCCCAAACTAAAATGCGTAAAACCCTAACACGAATTGTAAATGAAGGCAGAGGGGGGATAATCTGTATACTGCTTTAAAAGGGGCACCAAAAACTAACGCTTGTACGCACGCTTACGCCTGCTTGCAAGCGTTTTTGGTTTCCCTCTTAACCGCATTTTTAATAAAAATGCTAATCCCCTCCGTTTTTAAGTGGCATACAAAAAATCTTTAAGTTAGGGAAACCCCGACCCAGAGTTTTTGTATGCCATTTGCTGTCGCAAATGAGAATTTTTCCGCCTACCTAACGGATAGGCGGAACTAGACACCGTTTAAACTGAATCTTTTTAACGCTTTAACCCCAAACGGAATCACCTAGCGTATTGATAGGCGTTGGAACCTGTTGGGGGCTAAATCATTTTAAAATCTTTCAGTTTAAACTACTTAGCGTATTCTACTTTAACAAAATGATATGTGTATTGTACTGCATGACTTTGCCAGTAAAACAGGCTCGTGCGTTTCCCTTTTAACCGCGGAATAATATTTCGCTAAGCCCTTTTTTCATAGGATATCACTCAGAATAAGCAAGCCCTGGACCTAAGAATTGCTTATTTTTTCGTGGGGCATTTTAAAACCGTTTTGCACATTTCAAGTAAACTTCTAAAACATACAATTTATTATTGCTGTACCTTAGAATAGAAAAGTTAAGTAGCAGAAAGTTACGAATTTAATGATGATTTAAGTCGTTTTAGGTTCCGACGTGTATGATTACCCTAGGGTTCTAAAACGGCTGAAAGGGCTTTAAATAACAACTTTATGCGATGAAAAAACACGCCAACCGTTAGGTGGGCGTAATAAAAAATTCGTGGCTGGCGATAGGACAAATAAAGGGTTCAAATCACTGTTGGAAAATTAAATAAAAAACCGTTTACTTTAAATAAACGGTTTAATCTAGTGGTGGACCAACAGGGCACGACGCGTTAAGACAAATTGCCCCAATGGGCAATTTGTTAGCCAAAGTGGACACGAATTTGTAATTCGTGGCTGGCGATAGGACAAATAAAAGGTTCAAATCACTGTTGGAAAATTAAATAAAAAACCGTTTACTTTAAATAAACGGTTTAATCTAGTGGTGGACCAACAGGGATTCGAACCCAGGACCCACTGATTAAGAGTCAGTTGCTCTACCAACTGAGCTATTGGTCCATTAATGGAGCGGAAGACGAGATTCGAACCCGCGACAACTGCCTTGGCAAGGCAGTGCTCTACCAACTGAGCTACTCCCGCAAATATTGTTCCGCTTTCCTACCGGAAAAGCGGCACTTGTTACCGCATAAAAATCATCTTTTTGTTT
>Ga0172381_10001359_pt1 | contig 29072 bp, 41 predicted proteins | sample Leawel6488metaG_FD_119754 | JGI IMG/M metagenome (GOLD analysis project Ga0172381, IMG submission 119754) | Leachate microbial communities from a municipal landfill in Southern Ontario, Canada - Leachate well 64-88 metaG | ecosystem: Engineered > Solid waste > Landfill > Unclassified | place... | reverse complement strand
GATATATCTAAAATTTCCTCATAAAGTTTAGGGATGAACCAACATTCCCCTTCTTTACAACAATCTTCTTTTTTTTGACCTGATTTTTTCCAATAAGCATTGACCATATACCCTTCATTATTCATCACTTCTTGTGTTAAATAACTATCAGAATAGGTAATCCAGAATTTAGATATAGTTAACTTATCTTCAGCAGGTATTTTTGAGTAAGCACCTGTTAATACCGCTTCTGAAGTTTCTTCAAACTCATCTATATTAAATACAAATATTGTAAGTTTCTGATCACCGTAATCATAACTTGTTATATAATTATTATGCTTAGATAATTTATTATCAAATTTAGCAAATTCCCTAGTATAAGGATATCTATATACTAGTAGTAATCTGCCATCAAATTCAGGTCTTTTAGTATCCCCTAAGTATGCCCCAATAAAATCTGTTCTAAGGTAGAATTTAGGGACTTCTTCACTTATTAAGGGCATTATAAATTTCAAAGTTTGATTTGCTATCATATTATAATATTTCTTTTACTCCACTACCTTCATAATAAGATCTGCTATGATCCCACTGGTTAGTTTCAAAGTGCCAAGCAATATCTTTTAATGCTTTTTCAACGATAGTAAATCCTTCTTGTAATGTTTCTGTAGATATTTGAAACACTTCACAGTTAATAGGTAGATTTCTCCACCTGTTTTTAGACTGTACTGCAACTAAATATACTTCTCCTGTATATTCCTTTATATCTTTATCAGGAAATTATTCTATAAAGAATGCTTTAACGGCATTCCAATAACAAGCTAGTTGCATTTTATAATTAGGATATTCATTAAAGTGTAAAGAGAACTCTGCTATATCATTAGTAGTCTTTAAGTCTACTAACTTTATAACTTTATTCTCATGATCTATAATTAGTTTATCTATAGTAGACTTAACAACTATAGGTAATTCATATATTAATGCTTCCGGGTATTCCCAGTAGACTAATTGTTCATTATAATGCTTTTCAGTAGTAAAAGGATTCTCAATCATTAACTGTGACGCTAATTTATGATTCTTTATACTTTCATACGTTTCCCTTACAAATTTAAGAGTAGAAAAGCTTATTACTTCTTTATTGTTGTACATTAGAAATCTGACATAATCTTTAAATGTATTATATAGTCTTTTTGATTCGTCTGCAATTAATTTGTCTGATTTCTTTTCTGCTTTATAGTTATTCTTATATGCTTCTATGCATAATTGATCCAAATCTGTATCTGGGTATAACTTTAAGTTCTCAGCTATGAAAGAACAAAAGCTTGATTGTATTTCACCCCTCGGTTTTTCATAGTCTAAAGTTACATATTTTTCTTTAAACTTATCATTTTCTAGTACATACATATGTTGTAATGTACCAAACTCTTGTGCGTCCGAAGACTCTTCAACTATTGTACCGTCTAGTAATCCTTTGAAATATTTTACATTTTTTAAAAATGTAGCAATAGATGTAGTCCTTAAACCTGTCCATCTATCTTGTAAATTCATTTATATATTAGGTATTATTTCATCAACAATTTCTTCTGCTTCTTTCCTACTTAATTTCATATTACAAGATTCAAACATACTAATATGAAAATTTATATTACACTCTCGTTCAAAGTTTTTTAAAAACTTATTTTGAAGTTGAGCTAAAGAAGAGTTTGTTTCGTTGCTAGCTACTTGAATGAATTGTCTCATTTAATATTTGTTGTATAACTTCATCTACATTTCTCCTATTCCTAGGCATGTAGAGTTTATATTGTAAGTTTTCAGAATGTAAAAAGTATTTAAATAACTTATAGCGAAGTGGGAAGCTGTCTGATACGAGTCCTTTACATTCAATTATAAAGTCTTTACCTACAAAATCTGGGGTATAAGACATTCGTCTTACATTTTCATCTCCGTAAGTAAATGCTGGTAATATCTCAAATCTTACTTCTTCATAAGGTGCTATAATATTATACTTCTTAAGTTGTTCGTAGCAGTAACCTTCTAGTTTACTCTTAAAATGTATACCATCTATGATTATAGGTGTAGCATTCTTAACCTTACCTTCACCTTTTTTCTTTTTAGGTCTCAATTTTCTGACCATCTATTATTTGTTTTAATAGTATAGCAGTTTGTTCTGAACCATATTTTAAACAATAATCTGAAATATCTTTTGTTTCACTATCTATAGGTATAATTATATTATCTATATTATATGTGTCTTTCATTTTCTTAGCAGATTTAATACCTTGCTCATCATTATCATATAAGACTATAATCTTTTTAAATCTAGTTTTATATTCTTCTATGGCTTTTGCTGGCATTAAAGATCCTTCACTTGGGGGGCTAACTGTTATATAATCAAAAGATGATAGACACATTACATCTTTTAAACTCTTAGTTATAATTAATAAATCTCCAGTTTCTGGTAATTGTTTATGACCAAAGACATAATTCTTAGTCATTGAGCCAAACCACTTATTACGTTTATCAGCTAAGGGTCTATAAATTTTACGCTTATCATAGTTCTGATAATTGTACATAGGATTCTCCTTAGTATATTGCCAGTGTATGATACCATTAACTATAAGATATTTTATAGGATCTACCTCATACTTCTTGAGTATTCCTTTAGATATATGATATTGCCCCCAATATTTTAAATCTATAGTGTTAAAAGGTTGTCTAACTACTTCAATAACTGAATCTGTTTTCTTTTCTAATTTTGTAATGTTTGTAAATGAATCTGAAATCTCTTTTTGATTTAAAATCAGATCACAATATATCTGAGCTAATGCTTCCTTATATGAAGAAAGATTTAATTTTTTCTGTACAAAAGTGATGGCATTACCTGTGTCACTATTGCCAAAGTCATTATAGATAAGCCTACCTTCTGGGTTTTGTATAATACCAAATGAAGGTGTTTTATCTTGTCTTAAAGGACTATTAAATATACTATTTAATTTGAATCTACAACCCATGTAGTAACTGTATATATCAAAATCTGATACATAACTGTTTATATATTCATGAGATAGTATAGGATCATTCTTAATTGAGTATAACATTGTAAAATTATAAAGCCCTCTATATTTTAACTTTATATTTCCTATAACGCGTTAAAGCATAGAGAGCTAATTTATATAATTAATTATTAAAAAGGAATATCATCTGTTTTAGTAGGCGCAGTAAATGCTTCATTTAAAGGATTTTCTTCTTTAATTTCAACATCACCTTTCATCTGCGGGCGTACTACCACATCTTTACCTTCTATAATCTGAATAGAAGTATCCTCTTTAGGTACATCCATACTTTCAATGAATGGAAATTTAGGATCCTTAGGTAAGGTAGTAAATCCTTTATTATCGTAGACTACTTTAATACGAACTAATTTATCCTTATAAGAATCCCCTAATAAAGCTACAATTTTATCAGCAAATTCTTTAAAAGTACTAGTTGATAGATTTTCTTTATCCCAATCTATCTTACCTTTATACACTTCAATAAGTTGCCTTAGAATACCCATAGGATAACCTACTTTAAATTCCAAAAAGATTCTCTTTTCTTCAGCGCCCATTGCTTCAATTGGTTTTGAAGGTTTAGGCTGCCAAAAAGTATAGTTCAATGGATTACCTTGCTGATTTTCCCATTTAAAAGCTAGGAACTGATTACCAGTTGACTCTACAGTTTGAAACTTAACTTCTACAAGTTTTAAGTTATCTTGTATTCCTCCTTGTACATATGTTTTAGTATTTGAAGGATTGATAGTGCTATTATTAATAGTAAATATATTCATGTGTAATTGTTTTATTATGCTTAACTTTGTTTACTGTTTGAAGATTAGTGACCAATCAGTTGTAATATTTCCATTTTCATCTGATTCAGCGATTACAATCTTTTTTCCTTTTAAGTGTGAAGGTCTAGCTTCTACAACTATATCTTCTCCGCCTTCGAAACTGATAATTGTTTTGTTTTTTTCTCTGTATACATACCCTAAAGCATCAGATTTACCTGCAATTATTCTTTCCAATTTACCAGTTAAATCAACCTTCATCTCATTTAACTCCTTACCTTCCTTATTAATTAAGGTAACATTAGTATGAGCTAATAAAATAAGAGCATCACATAGGGGTATAAACCAATCTATAATCTGTTCAAAAGCTTCCCTAACAAATCTGTAACCAGCCCCATTGGGTAGTTTTGTTACATCGTTACCTTCAAAGCCTTTGCCTTGAACAGTATCTTTATAAAGTTTCTTTGCTAGGATTAATGACATTTCTTCTAATTTGGTAGCCGTATCAATTGCTATATATTTATAAGGAAATTTATTGTCATTTTCTTTAATTTTTTGTTCAAGCGCCTGTTTAATACTATACAGTTCTGTTAAGTTATTAGCTTTAACAGATAGTACTTCAAGGAAGTCTGAACCATTTTCTAAGTCAATGAGTAAACAATCATCTAATTTAGACATAATGGTAGTCTTACCTGATTTAGGCTTACCAAACAGAACCATAAATTTAACGTTTTCACGTAAAGGTTGTATTTTTTCTGTTGGTAAAATCATTATAATTTGTTTTAAAATAAAGCCAAGGTATTACCCCTGGCTTTGTCATTTGTGAATGAAAACTATTTATTATAAAACATAATAAACAGAGTCTTTTAAGTTCTTGTTATAAATCTTACCATCTACTTCTATTGCAAAACCTAAGTTACGAATAGTAGTTGTGGGGATTGGCCTAGAACTATATACTTTCTTTTCTTCTTCCCTGGCTGCTGCAGTACGTGCGTTTATTGAAGAAGCTTCAAGTTTAAGACTATAATAAGTAGGCTTTGTTGGCCATTTACCACTTTCTTTTTCAAGTTGCTTCTTTTCTTTAGCTACGTCCTGTACTTTCTTAAGTATTCCAAAGAAATTATCAGACAGGTATTTAGCTTTCTTGTAGTTCATACTTAAAGCCCATTCTTCAGAATTAGCCCAGTCAATATCGTACTTGGTATTTCCAAAGAATTCAAGATAGTCACCTACTTGGATACTACGGATAGGGTACTTAGTTTTCATACCATATTGATCATCACCAGCTACAGTAAGACCTAATTCTATAGCAGTCCAAATAAGTTGTTGTGCTAACTCTAAAGAGTCAACATAAACTAAAAAGGAACCAACTTGTTCTTCAACTGCTTTCTTAGTTACTTTTTTTTCTACAGGTTTAAATATATCCCCTAATAATTCAAATAAACTAAAAGAAGAGGTATTATTTTGTACAGTGATATTATTTCTACTAATATCTTCTATTTTATAGATTCTTGTGTTTTTCATTTTCTTAAATTAAAATAATTGTGTTTGTTGTTGTTGTCCTTCAGGTTTCTGAATATCTTCAAATGATATTTCATCAATTCTGTTATGTTCTAATTTAGCTTTAAAAATAATTACTCCTATTCCACCATCTCGATTTTTTAGTATACATAGGAATAAAAGCCCTGCTGAAGGTATCATTTTTGTTGAATAGTGTTCTATACCTAAAATTTCAGGCCTATGCAGTACTGCTACTACATCTGAACACTGGTATATTGAATCACTACCGAATAAATCTTTTCTTGTGGGGTAATGGAGTGCTGGATTAGTAATCCTTTCAACAGATTCTATATCCCTATTTAATTGACTAAGTTGTATAACAGTATTTCTATTATATTTCTTAATCTCCATTAACATATATTGTAATTTAGATACAATTTCTCTTTCAGATTCCCCAGAACGACCTTTGGTTAATAAGATGTGATCAATCATGATTATAACCCATTTACCTTTGCCTTCATTCTCTGAGAATTTAAGGATTGTTTCTCTAATTTCATCAACATTACCAGCTGTTTCCACATAATAAACAGGGTATTTCTTAATTGTTTCTACTTCATTTACAATTTTACTATAATCAGCATCAGATAATGCTTTACCAGGTATAGCACTATATAGTTCTGATGTGGCTTTCTTTAAGTTATATGATAATTTACGTCCTACCTGCTTTGAACTTAGCATTTCAAAGGAAAAGCTAAGTATTACAAAATTAGCATCTGGATTTAATTCAAATAGATCAATTTCTAGAGAATTAACAAATGCTGATTTTCCGCTACCACTTATCGTACCACTATAGTTTTCACTACCAATCACAATATGCTTTCATTATGAAGAGAATATCGCAAATGTTTGTGGTCTGGACTATATCTTAATACAATCACTTTGCTCTTGAAAGTATTTTCCTGCATTTCTATTACTACCCTAAAGGATTCGAACCTTTCTTAATTACCCATCTGTAAAGCGCAGAAATAGGTCTTTCGACAGTCTCTACGGCTGAATCTAATAATATATGTTTTGGTTTACGAATATGTTTTATCCATCATCATATTATTAACCTATGCCTCGGTATTAGCATGCTTATTAACTTACTAGCGTACGCAAATTTAAAATGCAGTATTTTCGTCTAAGTTTAGCTTTCACCGATATTCAGGAATTTAAAGCTGGCATGTATCGCTTACCAGCTATCGTGTAAATTGTATTAGGCTCAATCCCACCCATACAAATATTATTAAACTTACTCCATCTAGTACTAAGGGATTTAGTAATACCTTTACGACGCTTATCAATATATTCTACAATTTCTTCTGTAGGTTCTTTGATATGTCTATATTTTAATGGGTAAGCTCTATTATAAAAAGTTTGTTCCATAAGTGTTTACATTTAATTGAGAGGTATTAGTTGTCTCTTCTACACTTTTTGGAACTTTAAATTTTAAATAATTTTCATACTTCATATACTCCTCTTCGGTTATCCAGTTTAGCAGACGTTTCATGTACATCATGCTACCCGTCTTTTCTTTTTGTTCTAACTCGTATCTTAAACAAGTTAGTATATGATCATGTAGAGTCTTATTATCCTTTACAAGTTTTAAATATTTTATCTTTGCTTTTACTTTACCACTTCTTAGATAATCTTTCTTACCGTCTGGTCTAGTAACATGAGATGGGTATGAATTATATAATTCTTCAAACATATCACCTTGAGAGATTAACTCTAAGAACTTTAAAGTAGTCTGTATACTTTCTAAGGGGGGTATATCACCTATACCCATGAACCTAATGAATCCAAGATTTTTGATTTTCTGTAATTTTTTGTATAAGGTTCCTTCAAGTATTTTATCATATTTTTTTAAGGATAATAGGTTTCTATCCTTTAGTAACATACATATAGTGAAGTCATCAGCACTAAGGCCTTGCTTCACTATAGTATTTAAGTTAAATGTTATATTCATACTTCTAAGCTTTCTTTAATTAGAAGTTTCTTTTTAAGTTTAGCTCTTTTCTTAGCAGCTTCACATATTCGTTTAGCTTCTTCATAGGTTATATCATATCCTAATTCTTTTATTTCACCTAACATATAACCTATGACAGATACTCCGTCAAAGGATTTAAAGCAACGTAAAGCTTTTGGTATAAATTCTATAGATAGTATATCTACTAGAAGTACTATATCTTGTTCATCTTTAATATGTTCAAATCCTATATATTTTTCTGGAGTACTATTAAATTCTTTGATATATTTGTAATAATCTGTTATTCTTCCCATAAATTATAGTATTAATGTTCCCATATTTTCGAAATTACGGGTACTGCTGGAATATCTAAGTGCTTACAGTAAATTTTAGCAGCTTTTTCCATACAATCTTTAAGAGTTGTAGCCCATTGTTCTGCTAATTCTATATCGCATTCTAATATAATTTCATCATGTATACAGTTTACGATTTTAACTGGACTAGTGTTTAAAGAATTGATATTATTTTTTAATAACTCTTTACGTAATAATATTAAGGCTGTCTTTGAGACATCACTTGCTGATCCTTGTATCCTTGTGTTTTGAGATTCTCTTCCTATACTTCCTTTGATTTGTAATAGTTCTTTTCTTTCTTCTCTTGTTAGAGATCTCTTATCACTTAATTCTCTTAATCTTTTATGTTTAGGAAACCATCTTATTCTTCTAGTAATTTCATTTGTTGTAATATAACCTTTTTTTAAACCAGATTCTCTACATTCTTTAAAGAAATTATCTAAACCTGGAAATCCTTGGAAAAATAAATCTATTAATCCTTGAGCTTCTTCTTCAGATATCTTTAGTCTTTTAGCTATTGTAAAAGCACTAGCCCCAAAAGATACAGCAAAGTTTAAAGTTTTACCTTTATCTCTATAGGCTTTATTCTCATTATCTTTAGTAACTATAAATTCTTTTCCAAATGCTACTGAGTACATTCGTGAAGCTACAAAGCTATGAGGATCTGAATCCCCACTTTTAAAAAAGTTTATATAAGCTTCATCATTAGCTAAATCTGCCATAATTCTAGCTTCTTGTGCACTATAGTCAGCGCAAATAAGGGTTTTATTACCCGTAACAGTAAATGTTTCTCTAAAACCGTCACCTTTCTTAAGTTGTTGGATATTAGGATTACGACTACTCATTCTACCAGTTCTTACTATCTGATTATATGTAGTATGTATCCTACCATCTTTTTGTATATACTTCTTTATATAATTCTCACCAAAGGAACTTATAATTTTAGATTCTTTACGATGTTCTAATAATTTAGTAGTGATTGGTATTTTTTCAGGAAGAAATTCAATAGCATCTGCTCCAGAAGAATCTTTTCCATCTTTATCTTTTGGGAATATATTATATTCTTGGTGTAATATTTTTAAAACCTGCTGATCACTAGCCCAATTAACAATTGATAAACGTTTGTCATCAAAAGAGGAATCGAATAAGTCTAATTGGTTACCTAATTTTCTATATTTAGATCCTGTTGGAGTACTCAGTAATAGTTGATCTAATTCAGCTTCGGTAGCTTTAATCTTTTTTAAATAAAAATGTACAATAGACATCCATTTATCAATATCTAAATACATTCCATTATATTCTATATCTCCTAAAGCTAATACAACTTGATTTTCTAATCTTATACAAGATTGTAAATTATATATAGAGGCTAATTCTTCTTGTTTTTGTTTTATTTGTAATGGTAATACTACATCTGTAGCGCCATACATTACTTGTTGTAGAGTAAAAGGCCTATTTCTAATAGTACTAAACTCTTCTCTAACAGCTTTATTAATAACTTTATGGAAATAGTATTGGTAAACACCTTTTAAAGAGAACCTACTTAATTTTCTAATCTCTTCCATATTATACTTACCATTATGTAATACTTGATCTACTACCATAGTATCCCAAACATTACTTAACACAATTCCATAATTCTTTAATTGATTATAATCAAATTTAAGGTTATGTCCTACAAAGGTCTTATTAGGATCTTCGAGGACATCCTTAAATAAAGTTATATCAAAATCTCTTGTGTCTATGACTAATTGATCTTCCCCAGTTCCTATTTGTAACATAATAATCTTACTCTCTAGGAAATTAAGGGCTGTAGTTTCAGTATCTAAACATAATATTGTTTGATCTGAAATTTTCTGTAATACTTCTTGAACTGATATAAGTTTAATACTATCTACATTAAGTATAGACTGATCTATATTTGTAGATGTAAAATATATCATATTAATTTAATGCTAATTGTTCTTTAATCTCTTCCCATTTGTATACGGAATTCATTGTTTCAAAAGTATTACCATCTAATATCTTTGTAACAATGCTAGTAGCAAACCATTTAGAATTGGTGCTTATATAGAAAGATTGCCCTATAATAGGTTCTTTAGTAGCATAGCCAGTTTCTACATGACCTTCTTCAAAATTATTAGGATGTGATCCTTCTAATAGAGATTTAATTTTAGTTAATTTTACTCGCATAATTATATATAAATAAAATCAAGCACCTCAATTTGTGCTTCTTTTAATATTTCTTCAATTGTTCTTCGTTCTTTTTCAAATAAAGCCTTATTATTTAATAATACTTTATCTGTTATAAACCTGTCAAGAGTTCCTTTTTCTTCTTCTATCTTTATTATAGAAGGCAGTAGCTGGTCTTTCTTTACACATAGAGGGTAGTAGCTAAGAATATCTCGCATTACATTTTCTACTACTGCTTCTGCTTTAATTCCATCTCCCTTATAAGTATAAAAGATACCTACAGCAGATTTTCTTATTGGGTTTAAAGTAGAAGTAACAAATTTTTTAGAAGTAAAAGGTACTTTCATTACTTGAAAGTCTATTAATTCTAATCGTTCCCCTATTGTATAAGATAGATCTTCTAAAGTATCCCGTACACTTTTACCATCAGGGTGCATTTCATAGTCTAGTAAATCTATTAAACTACTTAATTCATTCATTCCAGCAATTTCAAGTATATTGTCTAGAAAAGCTTTAACTTTAGGGTTAAAAACTTTTTCTGGCATACTATGCTCAAGTTTTACCAGGTATACATTTCCTTTGTGTATATAGTCCTGTACAAAATGTTGTGTGTATATTATAGGTAAAATATCTTTAGTTTTATCTTGTTTCATTTGATTTTCTTTTTTAACTCTTATTCTTCCTTGTTTTAAATAATTTATTAGTACTGAATCCTCATACTCAGGGTAATTACTAAAGTGATAAGTATGTCTTGACCACCATATATGATTACATTCTGAAGATAAAGTACAATTTTTTAAGTAAGGGTTTAAGGTATCATTACTATTTGCTAGATAATATACCTTAACCTTACCTAATTTAAAATCTTCAATAGAAGGGGTATCATAAGAGTTATTTGAATTAAAAACTCTTAATATCATCTTTTCCTTTTACGATTTTTAATGTGTGATTTTAACACTATTTGATGTAAACGTCTCTTTTCCCTAACCATTTTCCTGGTTAGTTTATCTATTTTCATACCCTCATTACGGATTGGGGGGCACTTGTAAGGACTAAAGTTAGGATCTCTGTATTTATCATAGTTAATTTCCCTAGATATATCTTCATAGATCTTTATAGTTCTTTCTTTAGTTTTTAATTTTCTACGACGTTCCCTAACTATTCCAGGATTCTTTTTCCATATTTCTGCTTCATACTCTATACCTTTTTCTCTAAAGGTTATTGTAGTTTCTTCTGGGCATATTGCTTCCCAGTCTGCAGACATGCCTGTTCTACCTAAATCAATTTTAATGGCCTTTTTAGTTGATTTAAAGGGCTTTCTTATTAGGGTGGACTTGTACTCTTGCTTTGAGATATAAGTGTATAAATCCTCATTAAAAGTGCCTTTACGGAGTTTTAGTACTTTTCCAGTGCTATTATTTCTAACGCATACTAATTTAGTTAAATTGGAAGGTTCCCCCCAACCAGTGTATACTCTATTATTTTTAAAATGATAATTTCTTTTCTTTGGTTGTACTAAGGTACATTTAGTTCCCCAATCATACTTTTTTTCTAAGTATAATTTATTATTAGATTTTATTTGCGATAGTTGAAAATTTAAAGCATTTCTAAAAGGTTTATTATCAAAGTATTTAATACCATCAGGTCCTTCATGTAAGGTTTTATAGATATGTTTGCCTACTTCTACTATTTTATAATAAAAACTTTGATTTAATCTTTGAATTTTATTAGCTTTCTTAAATTTTCTGGGTATTCTTTCTTTTTTACTCTTCATTGGTTATTCACCTCCAAGTTTATCTTGGTTTCCCAAGTTTATTTATTATTATAAATTTTCTATAAATTTAATGCTTCATGGTATATCCTATAACTTCTTCCCTCAGCAACAGTTATTAATTTGAAAAATATAATTTCAAATCCATAATCTTTTACTTTTTCTTGAAGTAAATCTTGAATAGTTAATCCATCTACTTCTATAACATCAAGATCTTTAATCTCATCAGAAGATAAACCTAAAGCTTGTTCCCTAAGAATTATACTAGCTCTATCAGCTATAGCATCTAAGGCATCATAAATATTATTAAAATACTTATTAGTATCTATAATTCTATAACCTACAGAACCTTTTAAGATAAATTGCTTATTATCTTCAGTAATTAAGGATTGGGTGGATAATTGCATAGTAGTATCAACTGTATTAATTACAGCTACTGTTTGAATATAAGGAAATTTAAAATGCCAACCTGGTTTTAAGACTTTTTCATATCTCCCAAACCTATACCTTACACCTCCTTGATACTGATGTATAACAGCTATTGGTATTATACTAGTTATTTGGTCTAGTATAAATTTAATTAATAAGTCAAACATATTAGAAATCAGTTAGTATTATTGGATTATTTAGGGTGTAACCTCTTTTCTTATCAAGAAGTTGAAATTGCATCTTAGGTGGTTCAGGTTCAAATCCAAATGCTCTAGCATAGGAATTATAACCTATTAATGAACCATTAACTCTAGCTCTGTTAAGAACTATATACTGATGCCAGTGAGCAATCCAAGACATATCTGTTTTGATAACAGAATTTTCACGTAATACCCATTTCTTTAAAGGTACTTCTATACCACCTATACCACCTTGATAATTAAAATGGTCTCCGTGTGAGAATTTGTTTATATACCCAAATAAATTTAAGTAGATAAACTCTGATTCCGGTATAAGGAATTCTACATTATTATATCCTCCAACAGCATCAAATAAATTTTTCATATTATGGTACATCAACCATTCATATGAATTTTTATACCCACTAGTAAATCTTTTACGTTTAGTTGTACGACCATGATTGCCTGGTATACAAGGTATTTTAATACTTTTTAGATCACCTTGTTCAGCTAAAGTCTTTATACCTTTTATAAGTAGTTCCTGTACACATAAGCTAGCTTGTATTGGAGTTAGAGCATTAGTTTCTTCAAGCTCTTCATGTATATAACCAGTTATAAAGTCACCTAATAATCCTAGAACTAAATTATCTACTTTAAAACCTGATTTACGAGTTTGTATAATCATATACATTAATCTCTTAAAATATAATTCTATGCGTTTTTTAGCTACATCTAGATTATATTCATTAAGATTGTTAACTATGGCTTTAGTTACTTCTTCTTCTATGTGTACATCACTAATTGTTGATATAGCAATGACTTCTTCTTTTAGTTTAGGGTTAGATACTATACTATAACTATCTAACGATTCTAAAGATTCTAGTTTAATACCTTGAGTAAACTCTTCACGTTGCTTAAATTCAGTTATTTGATTTTTAAGTAAAGTATTTTGTCTTTTTAATTCTTTTGACTGTATTTTAGATTTTGTCATACTTGTAATTATTTTTCTTCAGCGTGTTCACCATCATCTATTGATATTAATGGCCATTTCTCATTATATGAAGTATTTAATATAATAGATAAATGATGTACTTTTAAAGCTTGATACTCATATTTATCTTTAGTCTTATAATATTGTATTCTTAACATATTATAAGCATCTACTAAGTACTCTAAATTCTTAGTTTCTTTAGCAATCTTTAACCTCTTAAAGAATTCCTCCTGTGTATCATAATTATCTAAATCCTGTCTAGTAATATGACCATATCTGTAATCTCCCATAATCATACGATTATCAGCAAGTCTTATTATTTCTTTTAAATAGAAATAAAATAAACTTGTATTAGAATCAGAAGGATCATAATCTTGAAGTAAATCTTCATCTATATAATTAAATTCTTTAGGTTTAATCTTCATAAAACCTTCTTCATAAGGAGATCTACCTATTTCAGATCTATACTGAAAAGGTTTAGTTCGTAGACCAATAGAGATTAAGAGATGCTCTGCCCATAAAGAATCAAAGTAAACTTGTAGTTCACCTCTAATTGTTTTCATATTTAATATCATCAAATATTATAGGAATTTTTGATTGTAATTCTTTTAATAAAGGTATTGTTAACTCTCTCATTTGTGGGTGAGCAGCTAAAGCTGTACGCAATTTAAAGAAATGTCTCCATTCTCTTAAGTTCATTTTAATGTTAATCTCAGTTTTAAGAGAATTAGGGAGTACTGAACGTGCTTGTTGTGGTTGCCAACCTTCTGTTATTAAACCTAAATAGTTACGTTCAGAATTTAATAAAGAAAAAGCATAAATTCCTATATCATTATTATCGTCTTTAAGGCTGTGTACAGATACTACTTCTTGTACTGTACTATACTCTCCTTCTTTTAAACTTAACCATTCTGGTATTATATATGTTAAATGTCCTCCAAATTGACCTTTAGAGTAGTTAACATATCTTGTAGATTCTTGAGCAAATGAAGCAATACGATGACGTACTAGTTCATGACTAACTCCACGATCACATACAAATTTAACTGTAATATCAAAAAATTCAATCATTGCTTCATGGCCTCTAGATATTAGCATCTGTATCATTTTTTCAGCAGATCCTTCAGTTATTTTATCTTCAGATTTATAACATGTTCTAGCTACTTTTTCAATTGTTTGTAGTATTTCTAACCCATTGATAGGTGTTAAAATCTCTGTGTAAGGTTTTATTAATTTCATAGTTTTTCAATTGTTATTCTGTATCTATCTTCTAAAAATGTTTGTATACATACTATTTTACCAGTGTATTCAATTTCTTTTTCAGTTAATTCTTGTAAAATAGGTTTATCTTTTAAAGAATTATTTAGATTCTTTGTAAGTAATTGTAATATATATATTATTCTTTTCATGGTAATACATGTATTTTTTTAATGCTACTAAGTTTTTTTAATTTTGATTCTTTATATAAATTATGATTTTTTATATAATTATGGGAAAAGGCTAAAGCACAAGATAAAGTATCTGTGTAATTATTTTCATTTTCTACTTTGAATAAATAAAGAGTAGTATAGCCTCTCCTTAATTTACTAATTGAAATATCTTTCCTTAATTTTCTTAATAGTTTAACTTTCATTTTCTTTTAGCTTTTGATTGTTGTTGTTTATCTTTAGGGTAGTATTTCCAATCACATATATCCCAAGGATTTAATACCATTCTAAATAATTTAGTAGATTTGAATCCTACTTCTAATTCTCTTAAGAATATCCTTATTTTCTTATTAGATAATCTTTTATAGTAAGGAACATTGTGTTGTTTTAGTACTGCTGTATGTTTATAAGATCTACTCATGTATAATTAGTTAAAACATCAATAAAGGCCTCTTTTAGCCTTTTCTAGACACTATCTATTATTCTAGGTATAAATACTTAGTTTTAGAGATAGACCCTTAAATCGCTTCTAAAGTGCCTTTATTAAGGTTTATGTTTTAAAATAAAAGCCCCATTACGTCTTATAACATACGTTTCTGGGGCTTAATTATCGTATCTTTCCACATTCTAGTCGTAAAACTAGTAGAGGTCAAAAATACTATTTAGTAGCTTTGAATAGATCAAGCTATTCACGTATTGTATCCGTATACAGTTAATTCCTTCTAAAGGATTAAGTGTGCCTCGTAGAATGCTACCTACAACGTCAACGAGTTAAAAAGACTTATAAGCAGTTCTTATGGTATGTTTATAAGTACATTAATAGGATAAATAGAAGATATACCTACACAATTTTAAGGGCTTATGTTATCCCACCAATTCTCGGTTTACAAGTTTCCAATCTTATAAACTATAAGGATACTTATCGTCCTGGCACCGCATTCCCTCATAGGTTAGGGTTAGGATATAGTTTTACGTTCATATCTTCTATTTAATATTATAACCCAGCATCTACTAGTTCTTTTTCTCTTAGTAGTTTTGCTTCTTCTACTAATTTCCAAAATTCTTCTTTAGTAGTATATAATCTTATATCAGCAAATTCTCTTACAAATTGTAAGAAAGCTTCTTTTAATTCGTAATCCATAATTTAATATTATAAAAATAACTCTTACGCAAGGTTTCTGGTTTATGTTCTTATTTAGTTTTTGTTACTACAAACCTTTTTTCACAAAGTTGACTCTTCGTAAATAAGCATCTAACAGCTGAACTACTGCGAGTATATATAATGCGGTCTATACCTTCTTTACCCTATTGAAATTGCACATATAGGAACAGCATGGTCGAGTTTTGTAAGAGTTATTTTATATTAGGTCTAAACGATCTCTTAATATCAAAGCCTTTATTTTGTATTTTTAACTTATCTGGAATATCTTTAATTTGTTTTTCTTTTTCAGTTATTTGATTACTTAACCATTCAGTTAACCATTTATATATAGTTTCTGCTTTTATGTAAGTAGGTAGTTTTAAAGATTCTAGCTTAGGATATTTATATAATCCATATATGGTTTCTATTAGAATAGGACAGTTGTTCAAAGTATTAGTATCTTGAGAATCTTTCATAGGTTCTAAATAATACCAATCTTCTTCATCTTTGTATTTTATATGTACACTCTTAGAGTAATCTCTATTTTGATGTTTAGATAACCATTTATATCTATGCCACCAATTCCTATACTTAGTTTTATCAACTATATAAGGAGTAAGAGATTCCCCATATAAAATATTACCATTTTCTAATAATAAGCCTTCTATAACATATCCAGCAATATAAAGAACTATTTTACCTTTATTATGTAATGTATACAGATCTTTATCTCTCCTGTCTAGAATTAATTTAGGATCTTCTCCATAAATACCTACTAAGTAATCATAGTAATCTTTATATTTACTAAGCAATTTCATAATTATTGACTTTTCTTTAACTTACCACAGCTTTCGCATCTTTGTAAACCTTCTATATCTCTATAAGATTTACTGTAATAGTCCATGCATGTACAATATTCATTACCCGCATTTGGAGTAAGTACAGTTGGGATTGTTTTCTCTTGAGCATTCTTTGCAGCCATTTATATATATTATTTTAGATTGACAATTAGGGCATAATTCTTTTGATTCTGTATTGTCTGAAATGTATTTTTTTAATATTCTTGCTATAGAAACTCCAAATGAAGTAATTTCTAATTCTGCTTTACTAATCCAATCTATAATAAATTTAGGGTGTGCTCCGTGTCTAAGTAACCCTGATAACATTAATGTAAAAGTACGTTCTTCAGCAGTTCCATTTAAAGATATAAGATTAATTACATGATAAGTATCTGAATTAAACTCATATTCACCTTTACCAGATTTACGTATTATTCCTTTAATAAATTTTTTATCTGTATTAGGTTCAGAAAAAGCAAATACTTCATAAGGTTTACTATTTAATAAACCTATAAATATACCATAATTAGTACCTTTTACTTTAATTTGATGAAATTCTGCTTCTAATTCTTTGGGTCTTTTTGGGGCATCGTGTTGCTTAAATTCAGTATCTTTCTTATCCGTAGATACTAATACACCTGTACGACACTCATCTACATATACTGTTAAACCTTTACAACCTTGTTTCCAAGCTTCCATGTATAGATTACTAACTGTTTCTTCAGTAGTACCTTTAGGTAAATTGATCGTTGAACTTCTTTTTGTTAACTTAATGTTTCCATTAAGATCGGACTATATCTTCAACCCTGTGATATCTAAAGTTCCGATAATAGGTGTTATTCCTATTATTTCTGTTTTAAATTTAATATCATATGGTTGTTGGACGCTCGTGCTGGTATTATCTGATAAGTTCGTATCAGCCCCAGTAGTCTCTGCACCTTCCTTACACGTACTTGTAAGGCTTGGCTCAATATTAACATGATTTGTTATTTTTTTACAAAGATCTATAAAATAATTTTGTTCTAATTTCCATTTCATATAATTTATATGTTTATGAACGTATTGAACATTTCCTTCTATATACCCTTGTTTAGAATCTATTCTATCAAGTGAAATATTATGTAATTGTCTAGATTCTTTTGTTCCTAATTCTTTTAAAACAATTAAATCTAAACCACTTAAAGCACATTTAAAGTTTTGTTTTTCTAATAAATTTTCTAAGTAAGTTACAGATAAATTAAAATCTATATTTCTTCTTATAGATTCTATTTTTAATCTATTGTAAACAGATTTACTTAGATATTTTCCAAACATTGTACTTTTTCTAGGTACTTTAGGTAAATTATAAGTACATTTTCTACACCCTTTATTTCTTCCTGCTTTTAGATCGTGTAATCTTTTTAATAATATTACTCCACATTTACACTCACATCTAAAACTTTTTTGGCCCTGTTTACCAAGGATAGGTATATTACTTATAATTTTTAAGTTTCCAAATATTTCTCCTATTTTAGGATAATTTTCTTCCTTTAATCTAGCTGGCATAATTATTAGTTTAATTCTAATTATTATACGTTATGTTTGAATAAAGGTTACAAATTTTAGTCTTCATTGAATTCATCCAATGTTTATTTATTCATTACTGAATAAAGGCACAAGTTTTTATGCTGTGATCAATATATTTCTGAATAGTTGCTTGTAGTTTAACTCTTTGTAATGGGTCTATTTCATATGCAGTAGATTTATACCAAGGAGAATGTTTTATATGCTCTTCTAGACCTATAGTTGTTTCTACTTCCCAATCCTCTGGATGTATATGTCTTTTCATCCATTCTTTAAATTTAGGATGTAATACTACATATTCTTCCCAGCCATCTCCGTTCTGATCTATAAAAGTAATCTTAGGATTACCTTTCTCAAGTTTTCTACGTCTTTTATAAGATAACTGATACACTGGTTCAATACCAGAGGAAATACCCGCTAATAAGCTTATAGTACCACTTGGTGGTATAGTTAAACAAGCTATATTTCTACGACCGGTTCTTACATATTTATTCCAATTTTCTTCTCCACTAATATTCCAATCTAATATTCTATTTAAAAAAGGATTTTCAGCTTCTTTAAGTAAATCAAATATAGGAAAAGCACCTCTTTCTTTAGCCATAGCAATACTACTTTTATAAGCAGATATAGCAAATTGTTTATATATTTCTTCTGCTAATTCTATTGCTGGATAACTTTCATTAAGTCCGGCAAATGTATCTGCAAGGCCGATTGCACTAAGACCTGTTCTTCTTCCGTTAAGTAACTTGTTTTTGATTTTAATCCACAATTCCTTTTCAATCTGTTTAATAGAAGATGGTTCCGAATCTTTTTCAATTTTATTAAGTATTAAATTAATCTTTTCTTCTTCTAAATCAACTATATCATCCATTAGACGTTGTGCTTTATAAGTCACATCTTTGAATTTATCATAGTTAAAGTATGCTTTGTCTGTAAAAGGATGTTCTACAAACGAGTACAAGTTCACACTCATGAGCCTACATGAATCGTAGGGACATAATGGAATCTCCAATTTTGTTATCACAAAGGCTTTTTATCCTTTGTTTCTTGCAATTTATCATCTTGCAAGTTCGGCATATATTTTAAATAATTTTGAAATTCTTTATTAAAAGCATTGTAAACATCTTCAAACGAAGATAAATAAGTATTTAAGAATAAAAATTTAAATATTCTAATATCTTTTACATTATGTTCTTTAAATACTTCTTTAACTAAAGAATAAATTTTATTTCTTTTCTTAGAATTTAAAAGATCTATATTATCTTTAAATTTTAAAAATAGAGATTGTTTTAAATTATTATGTAAACTACTAAATCTATTTCTTGTAATATTATTAGCTTTTAAAGTAATTTCTTTTAACAAACATTTTTTAGAACAATATATTTGATTAGAAGATTGTATTACTTCAAAGTTTTTATTACAAATAGGACATATTAGCTGTTTACGTTTTCTAGGTGGTCCAACTGCTTTTCCACCATTTTTATAATAATTTATAACTTTTTCTTTAGTTTTATTTCTATAATCAATATCTAAATTTCTTTGTTTACATTTTTCTCCTATTAATTTTTTAGTATATTCAGATTGTTTTTTATTATACATAGGGTTTAAATTACCTTCATTTATATTTCTACCTATTGAAATGTTTTTCCATTCTTTAAGTAGAGTATAAATATGTAATTCTAATTCTTGACATAATATGTTTAAATCTTTGAATTCTAATATTATAATAGGAATATTAATTTGTTTAGATAATAACTCGATTTTATTTTTTGCTTTTAATAAATCAGTTGGTCTACTAGATTTTATTTCTACTATTTTAATAAGTTTCTTATTTTTATAAATATGAAAGTCCGGTTTATATTGTGAACCATCTTCCAATTTATATGAATATTCTTCTACTGTATAATCTAGATTTAATTTTTCTAGTATTTTACAATAAACATATTCATAAGAACTTCTTAAAAAGAAGTTATTATAAAATCCTGTATATCCTCCTGTTATTTTCATTTAATTATTTTTGGGAACTCTTGGTAGAATTATATTCTCTTTCGAGGTTCATCTACTATGCTCTACGATACTTAAAATTATTAACTTTTAAGTTATCTCGGTATTATCTTTATCTATTATACGTAATTTTAATTAAAAGGTTACGATTTATGTAGATTATTTTGAAAGATTTCACCGATATTTCCCAATTTTTTACTTGAGGCAAAATTACCTACCACAAGGGTTAGTACTCGTTTCTTCCCATTCTTCTCCATAACATGAAGGAATAGATTCTCTTGTTATTGTATCCCAATAAAGTAATCCAGGTTCTGCTGATTTCCAAGCTTGATGTATCAGTTTATTCCATAATTTTTTAGGATTAGATAAATAGTTACCCCATTTATGTTTATAAATTACAGAAATACCTTCTTCAACATCTTTCATAAATTCATCAGTAATCTTAACAGAGATATTAGCTCCTGTAATTTTACTTAAATCATCTTTAGATGTAATAAAAGATTCACTATCTGGATGATTTATATCTATAGAAAGCATTAATGCCCCTCTACGCCCATCTTGAGCTACTTCTCTAGTAGAATGACTATATCTAGGCATAAAAGATACTGCCCCTGTAGATGTACCAGCAGCATTACTTACAGTAGCTTTAGCAGGACGTAAGTGACTTAAATCGTGCCCAACACCTGCTCTATATTTCATTAATTGTACTTGTTCTTGATCTGTCGTGCAGATACCCCCGTAACTATCAGATTGATTACCAATGACAAAGCAATTCCCAAGGCTAGAAATGGAATAAGGATTCCCCGCTCCATAAAGTATACTACCTCCAGGAATAATATATCTAAAGTTGGAAAGTAAAGAGTAAATTTCCTCATAACTTAAAGGATTAGGATATTTTAATTCAATTCTAGCAAATTCCTTAGCTAAGCGCTTATGCATATCATCTGGATTTAATTCCAAATAATAACCTTCTTTGTTTTTTAGACAGTATTTATCTATCCATACATTAGCTGCTAATGAATCTCCTTTGAAGTATTTTAAAGTCGCTTCGTAGACTTCTTTTTTAGTAAAAGGGGCAACAATTTCTTCTGTTAAAGTAACTGTTACCTCTTTATTATTTTCTTGCATCTATTTATTTTTATTTATAGTTATAGAATAAATATTTGCAATGTTTTTACACTATTTGTAATCCTCTGATAATTTAATTATACATTTAATTAATTTGTTTCTTCGTGCTAATTTTTTATCAATTAGAGCTATTTGAGCAGTAAGCTTTTCAGTGAATAAACTTACTATCTTAGGTATATCTTCTTGATTGATCTTTGATATAACATCTAGTCTCTTTTTATAAGACTCACGGTTATATATTAGCTTATTAATACCAAAGAATACATTATTGAATGCTATAATACGTTTAACTTTACGTGAATCTTTTTGTATTCTCTGAAGTTCTTTCATTTCTGTTATTAGGTCTAAATTCTTTCTAGATTTAGATATATAACGAGAGTAATTATCTTCCCTATATTTTAGGCTTTCTTTAAGTTTAATTAACTCTTCTTGTGAATGTATTTTAATATTTTTGAATATTTTCATTTTGTAATTAATTTTAATGCTTCTTGTAAAGCTATTTCTAAAGCTTCTTCATATGGAATCCATTCTTCATTATTATACCAAATAGTATGAGTACGATTTGGAGTATGGATAGAAGTAAATGCTTTTTCTTGAATAGAAGATGTTTTTGGTGGAGCAATTATAATATGAGTATTATATGTTTCTCTTAACCATTTTTGAAGTAAGCATAGTTCTATATACCACCCATTTCCTACTTCTCTATTGATAGTATGGAAAGAGGAATATCCGATTTGCTGTGCTAATAGTATTAACTGTTCTTTCATATATATATATAGAAAAAATAAGGGGCACTGAGACCCCTTAATATAGTTGTTTTAAATAAGTTACTTAAGCAATGATTTGTTTTAGATTATCGTGAATATCTTTAAAGGCTGCAACATAAGCAGGTACATTGTAATAAGCTCCAAATGAGTTTACACCTACTTTAGTTTGCCAGTTATCAGGGGAACCGCTATTCCATGTAGCAGCTATTTCCTCTGTAGAATAACCCCGATTAATGAGATCTTCTATCACTTTATAAACTAATAAATCTTGGTTTGCTTGATTAGGTTCTAAAATTTCATCAAAGAATTTTTTAGACCAATACTTCCAGGTAGTAGGCATAATTTGATAAGCCCCTATTTCCCCAGATAAACCGATTGCTTCATAATTTCCTTGAACTAAACCATTTTTAAGATTTTCATGGTTTCGATCAGATTCAATAAACTTGATTGTGTTTTGTATTGCTATAACTGCTTTATTTATTTCAGCTTTAGCTTTTTCTTTTAAATTGTCTGTAATTAGTTCTGTCTGATTTTTTAAAGCTACTGCTATTTTGCTATCCCCTGCGTCGATATTAGCACTTACTATGGCTAATGTGACTAGGAGAGCAATAGTTTTTGGTTTCATATAATTTTAAATTAGTTAAACATAAAGTTCCTACCCTATAATACAGGGATTAACCTTTAATATAGGATAGGTAACTAAATAACTTACTATTTTACGTAGCAAGTTTAGTAAGGTTACATTTTAAACTTATGTGGAATCAAAATAATAACCATAATTTAAATTAGCCAAACGCAATACTTTTACTACTGTGTTTGTTATAGGATAATTAACATTTAAAGTTACAAATAATGCTACACTTGCGAGCTGTAGTTTCTTAGGTAGCGTACAGCTGCGTACCCAATCAAAGAAGTATGCTACGGCACCTGGATGGTCTTCTTCAATTATTTTATCAGTAAATGTTGGAGTTTCTACTCTAATAGAAAATACCCCCTTGTTTGAAGGGTTATAGAATGAGTCGGGGTGAGGTATCTTAATGGTACTACCATAAGTACCTTGTACATTTAAAATACGATTTAATTCATATGCTTGCACATATAAGTAATCTATTACTTTAGATATACCCCCTAAATTATCTGTATAGTTTTGATCTATTAAACTGTGGATAGCAGTTATATAGTAATCAAAAACGTCATAATTACCAAATCTCCTTACAGACAACATTTCTGGAATGTGTTGAAATAATAAATGTATTAAAGGTATTTGTAAAGATTTCTGGAATGACCAGTATTTTCTAATAAAAACAATATTACCATCAGTTTTAATTCTAATACCCTTATAATGTATAAAGAGAACTTTACACAATATTTCAAGTTTATTCTGATGTTCAGCACTAAGATTTTTGTAATTCATCTTATATGTTTTGTCATGCAGTTAACTGTAAAACCCTGGTTTAATATAAACTTATACGGTATTACCCATGTCCTTAATTCCGTCACATTTCTTACTCCTAGTTTTCAAATAGGCTCTATTAACTGTGGTTAACAGTGTTTGACTGTTGTTTAGTTCATAATTAGTTTATATTACTTATTACTTTCTGTAAAGATTATAATAAGGACTGTATTTTACATCTTTCACTTTACCTAGCCAACTAGTCTTTCCCTTACACGTCCGGAACGTATGAACAAGATAAAGTAAGTAAATAGTTTTAGCGGTTCTTGCTAAGTACCTGAGATTGCAGTTTCAGGGAAGGTAAGACCTGGCTAAGTTACTATTAGATAGTTACCCCTAATAAGAGGTTATAAGCGTTAATACCTTTTTGTAAGGTAATATATTTGTTTTTACATTCACGTTTCTCTTTCTTGAGAACGTATACTTTATTCATTAGCTTGCCTGGATCTCTTAAATATACTCTACCATAAGGTATATGAGAAATCTTTTCAATACGAGTTGCAGTAGGATTTGCTATATCCTTATGAAATTTCCTAGTTTGAATTCTAGAAGCTCTTTCTACAGCTGTACTTAAAATTTTAAAAAGCTGTTCTTTTTTTTGCAATTCTATTTGTTGTTTATAGGCAGCATGTCTCATTTGACATATTATACAACCACAGCCCCTAGTTTTACCTGTAAGGTCTTCATGTAGTAGATGATTTAGTATGTCAAATTTCTTTTCCTGACGTTTAGCTATTACTGCAGAGTTCTCTACATTAATAATTTTGATAATATCGTCAAAGTTATGTACTTGTGCTATCTTGACTTTATCCTTAACGGATATACCTTTCAAGGATAGCGCTCTCATAAGATTACTTAATACAGTCATAATAGTTTTTTTCTGTTTGACTGTAGGTATATTTTGAATAGTTACTGGCGCCATATTAATTGATTATAAAATCATGTATAATAAGGAAGGTTCCTTAATTAACAATAAATAATTCTGTAAGTTTACACCTGTCATAAATAGAGACAGGATTAGAAGAGCCAATGCTAATAATTGCAAAGGCCCTTCTTTTCTCTGTATACTTATTGTTAATAATACTATGGATACTAATGCTAGTATTGGCCAATATAATTTAATTTTGGCTTCATAGATTTTATCCTTTCTGTACTGAGAAATATCCTTTTTTAAAAAAGATTTTATAGCACTAAAGTATATAGTATCTCTACTATTATTTACTCTGGCTATGCTATCAAATTTATATAAGAACTTCTCATCAATAGTCTTAATCTGTGTATTATTGATAATCTTAATGTCTTCTCTAAAAGTTAAAGAAGTATCATGTGTATTAAACACATACTTTAAGGGTACATTAATACTAGCAAAACTAACTATTGAAATTAACAATAAGTAAATTCCTAAGTAAAATGCTTTCATTATGAACGCATCTCTTCTGCTATTCTAGCAATTTCGTTTTCACTTAAAGGCCTATCAGCTACCATTATAGCTGCTCCTGGAGTTTTAAGAGTGTCAACAGTGACATTCCTGAAAGCTTGAGCGAATTCTTGAAGTTTTCTGTGATCTTCTTCAGCTGCTTCCAGTCTTTCCCTTGATGTTTTTACTATGAGCTCACTTTTCATGAGTTCTTCGTCATATTTGTGGCCAACTGTAGAAATTACTTCTTCAGGGTCGCTAATGACTTGTCCTTCTTGATATGTAGGGTTTATTAACCGAGTACTAGAGACTTGGAATTTACCATTGATAAGTACTTCCTTTACTTCCCTAGTTTCACTATCAACTTTGATAGCTTTTGTTTCAGTAACAAATAAATTACCTATACCAAATACCTTTAAAGATGTTGGGTACTGACGTTTTACATTCTTTGCATAAAGACTGTCTGAACCGTAGTAATAGGTATCGTCTCCAACTTGAGGTAAAAGAGACATATTTGATGATTTCTTTGCCATATATTTTGATTTTTGATATAATTAACACTAAGATTTAAAATAAAAGTATATTGAGGCTAGACTGCACTCATAGATAAAGTTTCTCTATTTGAACAAACCAAGCCAGTTTTTGATGGTATTACTAATAAATTAATAATATAATACTGTTGTTACGAACCGATACGAACCGAAAAGTTAACAGTACCTACCCAAATTGTATTATTACCCCAACATACTAATAGGTAATAAACATTATATCCCACCGGAATACATTGTTAATTTATTTCTGAAAATATTATTGAAATTTAAGAACACGCGGTTCTATTAGTAAGTACTTATACGTACTAGGGATCTTATCCCCTGACCAAATACAGCCTTAATATTCTACGAGGCTAGCTCGGATGATGAATACCACACTACTGTAGACAGGTCTATAAATAAAGTATTCTACAAGCTAATAATCATTAATCGTAACATCCTTAAAGGCCTACTTATCTGATTTGCTTATATTTGAGGGCTTATGTGCGTATCCAAAGATGCACTGCCAGGTATTATTAACTAAAGTCGAATCCATACACTCAACGTACAACTTAAGTTTGGACCTTAATTGCCATTAGTCAAGCAGCCAATTCAGTATAGTTAATCCTTGTTATGGTGAGGCGGATCTCACAAGGGATCTTATATATACAAAGTACTAACTAAATTAATACAGTAATAAAAGGAATCTGGATACGCCCTATTATTCCTTAAGTATATATAATTAAATCATATATTATCCTATATAATCATACTATGATTAAATATGATTAGGTATCATAAGTCATAGGGGCTTATAATACGTTAATATTTACTCTTATAATACTTCAAACAAAGATAAAATTCTCCTTCTTATATACTGACTAAAGTCTAAGAAAGGTTCTTTACATATTATAATACTTTAAGAGGTACTCTTATGTAGCTCTTCCTCCGCACTATATAATATAGAAGTAAATATTTAATAAAGAGGAGATAAGAGTATTGACTGATCTAACGGGAAGTTTGCTCTTATCTACATTTACTCTGTTACTTAAGCAGCTTTAGCTTTAACTAAAGTTGTTTTAGCTTTAACAAAAGATTCTGTAGCTAATAGTTTAACTACATAATTGTTAATGTCACTGTTAAATAAAGGAACATTTGTTTTATCAAGATTAGCTCCTTCAGGAATATTACCACCTATTATACTGTAATAGGTTTCATCCTTAACTATTTTACGGGATTTTATCATTCCTGGTTTTAAGTTCATAGTAGCAAGCCATTCAGGATCTGTATTTCGAGCTAATTTCAACATAGCTTTAGCATACTCGTTAAAATCTTTTCCTTCAATTTTATCCTGGGCATCTACATACTTAACATCATTTAATAAGTATTTGTTATACTCATCAAGATTTTCTGCTTCTTTATAAAGTTGTTCAGCAGTTATACCGTTATCCAAGGTAACTACTTTAGTTTCTTTTGTAGCAGCTGGTGTTACATCCTTCGGTTGGGAAACTGATTTTTCCTGTTTTGTTTGCATATCTGATGCAGAAGGTTTTTGTGTAGTAGACACAGTTTTTTGCTCCCCCAATTCCTGTGCTTCTTTTATAGCTTTGGCAGCTTCATCGACCATATCAGGCTTTGCTGGTTCTTCTCTGATAACTTCTACTTTATCAGTAGCATGTCCTACAGATTCATCTATAATTTCCTTGCCTTCAGCAGCAGCTTCTTCAGCAGCAGCTATAATAGCTTCTTTAGATAAATCCTGAGTTTCTTCAGCAGTATGTGTAGCTAATAAGCTGGTTTTAATTTCAAGCTTAGCCATATCTCTAGCTAAATTAACTAAACGATCCAAACCATTGTTAGATTTAACAATTTCTTTATTACCTTCAGGTATTACAAAAGTTAACTTAGTACCTTCAGGAAGCTTTTTTAACATGTCTTTGATAATAACACGTTCTTCCTTTTTAAAATCAGTTTTGGGAGTTGCTGATTGAAGAATTTCAAGAGCTTTGTCAATTACTGAACGGAAAATAGATTCTACTGTTATAGTTTCTTCTACTTTAGATTCTTCAATTTCTGATTTATCTTCTTTTTTATTTTCAGAAGCATTCTGTACAGGAACTGGAGTAGCTTCTTTTACAGAAGATTCTACAGATTTCTCTTCTTTTTCTACAATTGGAGCAGGAGTATCTTTCTTCATAGAAGTTTCTGATTGCTTCTTCGAAGAAGAACCCTTTGTTTCTTTTGTAGAAGTTTCTTTCGGTGATGCAGAGAGAATTTTTGTATCTACTACAGTTGGTTTGGCTGATTCGTCCTCCCCCAAGGATAACTTTCCCTGCTCTGCTTCTTTCTTTGTTAAATCTTTTACAAGAAGATCTAGTTCTTCTGAGTAAGTATTTGATATTGTTCTTACTCTAGCAATTATTGCTACATTTTCTTTATTTTCCTGAGAATGATTAAAATTAACCATTGTTTCAGATAAAATATGTAATTGCGAAATAAGGTTGTTAACCTCAGGATTATTCAATTTGCTCATAGTTTTATTATTTTGAATTGTTTTATATAAACCGTAATGATAATTTAATTCTAATCTTAGAGTTTCACTTAATTTTTCATCCCAATTAGCAGAAGTCCTAGTCTTACCAGAACCTTGGGGATTTTTATAGTTATACCCTATAAAACGAAATTTATAGCCTTGAGGAAAATCTATTGACTCTACCCAATCTTTTGGAGCATGCCATAAACCTTGTCTCATTCTACTCCTATAGGCATCTCTAATGTGATTATAAAGATATTCTATAGTTTCTTTTTCGATAACCGATGTAGGTATACCATTCTTTAAAGGTATATCAAGTGGTAATAAAGTAAAATCAAAGTAAAATGACCCTTCAAAAACTTTTTTATTACCTTTGGTATCTTGATAATCTATAGGGTATTCTATACCTACACGGATTAAAATTGGTTCCATTAGTCTTTATCTTTTAGAAATTCCCCCTGTAAGTTTTCTTCAATTGAAGCTTTCGCTAGAAATTCTTTAGGAGTACCTTCAGTTTTACTGTATTGTTTTAACTGACGATATTTCTTATCAGTTTCATTTTGATTTACAAAGTTAGGTTCTTTCTTACTCATAATTTTAATTTATAATGTATGTGAGAAATGTTACTTATCTTAGCTTTAGCTGTGCTGGCTAAATCTACTTCGAAGTTAAAGTCTTCGCCAAGTTTTGAAGTTAGAAACTTTTCATAGATTTTTTGATAATCTTTTAAAACCATTACTATACTATTATACTTAAGGAGTTTGAAAGCTTCAAGGTATAATTTAAAGTATAAGGCCGTTTCTTCTTCTGTTAGTGTACTAAAGTTAAATACTATTTCTTGGGAGAATAGGCAGTCATCTACTTTTTTGAAAAGTATTATAGACTGTATATTATCTTTGTTATCTTTTATACATATAGTATGATACCTACCCAATAGTATAACATTTATAAAGAATTTAAAATAGCCCCACTTATAAGTAGAGCTATTTCTTTGCAAGAATCTATGCAATTTTTTTAACATAATGTTTTAATATTTTTCCACACATT
>Ga0172381_10001358_pt1 | contig 29079 bp, 26 predicted proteins | sample Leawel6488metaG_FD_119754 | JGI IMG/M metagenome (GOLD analysis project Ga0172381, IMG submission 119754) | Leachate microbial communities from a municipal landfill in Southern Ontario, Canada - Leachate well 64-88 metaG | ecosystem: Engineered > Solid waste > Landfill > Unclassified | place... | reverse complement strand
GGAAGAGGCTGCCGGCACAGTAGCAGGCGAAGAACTGTATGCATCGGGCAGCCATGCATGAAACGGCACCGCCGCAGCCTTCAGTCCAAAACCCATAAGAAAAAGTATGCTTACGAAAGACAACAGCTTCGTCTGCCCCTTCACCGCTATAACCTGCGCAAGATCATTCATATTTACAGTCGACGCAAATCCGTAAAGAAATGCTATGCCAAGCATTATAAAGCCGGAGGCAACAGCACCCATAACAGCATATTTAAATGATGCCTCAAGGGATCTGGGTTCGGTACCAAAAGCTACTAGCGCATAAACCGATATGGATGCTATCTCAAGAAATACATAAAGGTTAAATATATCACTTGTTATCAAAAGGCCGTTCACTCCGGCCATCATTAGCATAAATAAAGAATAATATTTCCATTTGTCCGTATATATCTTCACATACCCGATAGAATAAATTGCAATAAAAAATCCTATCATATTAGCAACTACAAGCATAAGTGCCGAAAAGCCGTCGACCACAAGCTCTATCCCGAAAGGCGGAGCCCAGCCCCCTACATCATATGATGCAACCCTGTGTTTAAGCACAAAGGCCGCAATGCTGCATGAAAGCGCAAACATAGAAAACGTTGAAACGCATGCCAATACATCCGCAGCTATCTTCATCCGCTTGGCAAATAATGGTACCAAAAACGCTGCCGTAAGAGGTATCACTATAAAATATGTTAAAGTCGTCATCCCTATCCTTTTAATCTGTTTATTTTAGTTATATCGAATGTGCCGTATTTTTCATAAATCTTTATCGCGATCGAGGCAAGTAAAAGAGTGACCGAAAGACCCAGCACTATAGAAGTCAACACTATCACCTGAGGCAAAGGATCCACCATATTCGATATGGTATCACCGTGAGCAAATATAGGCGAGTGCCCGTTTTTAACATAGCCTGCGAGAATGAAAAAAAGGTTTACAGCATACTCCATTATTCCTATGCCTATGATTATTTTGATAATATTCCTCTTCCGCAAAACACAGTATAACCCTATTAAAAATAAAACCAGGCATAACATATATATAATCATACTATTTCACCACCTATTCGAAATCCTTATCAGCTTTAGAAAGAAGAACGAGCGCAACAAATATCGCAAACAATCCGGCACCCACTATTATCATCTCACAAAACGGAATTATCACTGAATTATTAAATATATGGCACGAGATTTCTTTATAGAAAAGCTTATTCACCTGCACACATCTTCCGGAAAAACTTACTATAGCTATGTAGAGAAATACTAGCGCGCCTATACTAATGATAAATCTAAGCAGGTTGGCGCGCAGTCTTTTCAAAGCAACCTCTTTACCAAAAGCAAGCATAGTATGCACAAATGAAAGGGCGACTATAACACCTCCGGCAAAACCTCCCCCCGGAGACTCATGCCCTGTCAATGCTATATATATGCCATATATAAAAATAAATCCCAGGGTAAAGCGCGTAACCGTCTTTACTATGAGCGTCATACCTCTGTCATCTCTGAATGGCTGTTTACCCATTACGTTATCCTTTTCGGCCTATCTTACGCGCCACTGCCAGGACGCCTATTATAGCCGCAAACAACATCGTCGCCTCACACAAAGTGTCGAGCGCCCTGTAGTTCAGATTTATCGCGGCAACTATATTCATAGCCCCAGTCCTGGCCAATCCTTCAGCAATATAAACTTTGGATACCCGCATCAGCGGAGATCCGAATTCCGGCATACACTTTATCGAAACATATGCACACACTAAAAAGACTACGCCGAATAGCGCCGTTGCCAGAGTATTAAAAACCCATCTGCCCGAAACACTGAAAGGGACATCTTTTCTTGCAGTTGCACGAATAAGTATTATCAGACTCAATATTTCCACCACTAGCTGCATTATAGCCAGATCCGGAGCTCTCAATAGTAAAAATGCCATCGACAGCCCGATGCCAACGGCGCCTATCGCAACTACGCTTGACAATAAATCTTTGGCGGCTACTGCTATGATCGCCGCGACTATCATAAATATAAGGATAAGATATATCTCTATCATTATTGCCCCAAAAATATCACAAGGAATATTCCGATCATGCCCAAAAGGCACCATACCATATATGTCGGCAATATACCGTTATGAAGACGCTGCAAGTATCCTGTAAAATACGACACTCCTTTTAAAAAGATATTGTAAATATCAAGCGAGCCGGCCGATTCTTTTTTATAAATAATTTTGAGTGTACGCAGATCTTTAAGAGTGTCGTAGAACTCCGTACCGGCAACCCTATCCAGCTTATTTACATCTTCCCCGCCGATAAATACACTAGCCGTGCGAAATCCCGCCGGCTTAAATAGTAAATATGCAAACGCACCTAATAAGAGTGCAATCAAAATAAGCGCAGTAGCTACCGCTGGGTTCCATATCCCCATGTAAGCAATGGTGCCTGATATAGATGGCGCTATCAGCAGAGGTATTGGCAGATTTGCGGCAAATACGCCGAAAATTATACATAATCCGGCAAGGATCGCCATAGGCACCAGCATAGCCGGAGGCGCTTCTTTTATATCTTTAAAATCCCTGTCGGGCCTTCCTAAGAATACCGCGTGCAGCAGTTTCATAAAACTGGCTATCGTAAGAGCGCTTCCAAATAAAGCACATACAAGCCAAACAGCCCAAAAAGGATTTTTTGCTGTGACAGTTTCGATCACCCCTTGGTAGATCATCCATTTTGAAACAAAACCGTTAAACGGCGGCACGCCGGAAATTGATAGCGATGCCACGAGACAAACCGCAAATGTGACAGGCATATACTTGGATAGCCCGCCTAACTTTGTCATATCTGTAGTGCCCACCTGTTTTTCCACAGCACCGGCAGTAAGAAATAGTGACGATTTATATATCGCGTGATTGAGCATGTGAAACAGCCCGCCGGCTATGCCTATAACACTTCCCGTACCTATACCAAGTACCATATAACCAACCTGAGATACTGCATGATATCCCATAAGCCTCTTAATATCATGCTGCACCAAAGCTATTACAACTGCGAATACTATCGTCACTGATCCTATCAGAGCTAAGATAAAATTTGTTACGGCATTCATCGTAAACATATCTAAAGAAATGCGGGCAAGTAAATATATACCAAGAAGCTTATCAAGAGATGCGGGTAAGTACGCTGTTACGGTGGCAGGGGCAAATTCAGCGACATCGGGCAGCCATGAATGGAAAGGCACAGCACCCGCTTTCGCAAATGCGGCAATAGCCAGCAGAAAATATGCTGAATACTCTACGGCACCTGAAAGCTTAAGATGCACACCGCTTATTGTATAGGATTTCGATAACTGCCATACAATACACATCCCAAGAAGCATAAGCACATCGGTCCCGCCTATTATTATAATAGCTTTTTTCGCCGCAAAGGCTGATTCAGTCGTGCCTTTAAGGCTGGTCAGCAAATACAGCATTACCGCAAGAAATCCCCAAAAAACCAAAAAAACCGTCATATCATTGGCAAAGGCCACTCCAATCGACGCGCCGAGCGTCATGAGGGTGTAACCAAAATACCGGCCGAAATCTTTATCTGTAAAGCCGAGCGAATATACAACTATAAGAAGACCGAAAAGCGATATGGCAAGCGCAATAAATCCGGACAGGTTATCGGCAAATAGCAACGGGTATGAACCAATATTATAGCTAAGAGGCTTCTTGGTAAAAACAAATAGCGCTACGGCAAAAACGGCCGCAGAAACCAAAAGAGCCAGTGCTTTGGAAATAATTTTTAAACGATCAGGCAGAGTGAGACATAGCGCACCCGCAGCCAATGGCCCTACGATCAACATAAGCAGTGGATTCTGCTGCATCTTCTATTTATACCCCATCTTCTCTTTAAGCTTCATCGTCTTCTCCTGCGAAAGCCTTATCAACTCCTGAACATTGAGGATCTCTTTGTCTTTATCGTCTACTATAAGCATCCTCTCCGTACAGCAATAGCACGGGTCGATAGCGGCGAGTATTATAGTCGCATCCGACACGCTCTGTCCTATAACCGTCTCCCTGAATGTCGGGAAATTCATATAAGTAGGGGCTCTCACCTTATGCCTGACAGGTGAATTTGTCCCGTCCGATTTCACATAATGGAAGCATTCTCCCCTGGGTGCCTCGGCCTGCCCTATACCTTCACCCGGAGGAATATCTTTAGGGTTGGAATCGATCGGACCATTGGGTAATTTATCCAGGCACTGCCTTATTATGCTTACAGATTCATACATTTCCATTATCCTCACAACAACCTTCGCAAATACGTCTCCTGCTTCCTGAGTAATAACTTTCCATTTGATTCTGTCGTATGCCGCGTAAGGATGATCACGCCGGACGTCAATATCGTAACCTGACGCTCTTGCTGTGGGGCCCAGAGCAGCATAATCGATAGCTCTCTCTTTTGTCAGGATGCCGACACCCTTGAGCCTTGCATGAAGCACCGGATCGTCGAGTATAGCACCGCGCAGCATATCAAGATGGCGTATAAATTCATCAAGGCGCGACAGGATGTATGTTATATGTTCTTTCTCTATATCGCGCCGGACGCCGCCGACTTTTAACATGGCATAATTCTGCCTGTTGCCGGTAACGGTTTCCATTATATCGCAGATGGGTTCCCTGTATTTCCAGCCCCACATAAACACTGTATTATAACCTAAGAAATGGCCCGCAAGTCCCGCCCATAACATGTGCGAGTGGAGCCTTTCCAGCTCCTGCACTATCGAGCGTATATATAGTGCGCGATCGGGCACCTTTATACCGCCCAGATCCTCAATAGCCTGAACGCATGTTATCGGATGGCTTGAAGAACAGATCCCGCAAATACGCTCGACTAAAAATATCGACTGATCAAAAGTCTTTGCTTCCGACAGTTTTTCTATACCGCGATGATTCCACCCTATGCGGACATCAACATCAACGACCTTTTCCCCCTCCACTACAAGTTTGTAAAATTCCGGCTCTTCCTGCAGCGGATGGTAAGGCCCTATAGGTATATGCGCTTTATGGCTCATGACTTCCTCGAATCTCTTTTAGGAACTATAAAATTTTTACGTAAAGGATAGACGCCTGTCGGCCAGTCGTCAGGAAGAAGAAGCGGCCTTAGGTCAGTGTTGCCGTCAAAGTGTATGCCGAAAAGCTCATGCATCTCCCTCTCTATCCACCATGCAGATTTCGTCACTCCAGTTATGGTCTCGATGCGCGGATCTTCCTTCTCCCTGATTATCGCACGGAGAGATACGATAAACCCTGAAGGGTCATCTGCAAAATGATAAAGCACCTCGATCGCGTCAAAATCGTCTACTGCTGTAGCTATAGCAAACCTGAAGCCCAGTTCTTTGAATATATATTTAGTAAGAAGGACTACATCTTTAGGATATATGTCAACGTAAGCGCGTTTTTCATTTTTACGTTCGACTTTTATTATCTTCGAACCGAATTTATCCTGCATGCTCTGCAAAACATCGTCTATCTTCATATCATTCTTTCTTTGGAGCTGTTATTTTTTCGGTCAACTTTTTTAATCCCGCTATTATCGCCTCCGGTTTCGGAGGACACCCCGGTATATAAATATCGACCGGGATTATCTCATCGAGAGGAGCTCCTGTATTGTAGCTGTCTTTGAACACACCCCTGGAAGAGCCGCACGCGCCCCAAGCCACAACAAAACCCGGCTTCGGCATCATCTCATAAAGCTTCTTTATCCTTGGTACGCAGAGCCTATTCGTAGATCCGGTGCATATCAGCACATCGGCATGTTTAACGCTGCCGACCATCACTATACCGAAACGCTCAAGGTCATACCTCGGCGTCAGGGCATCAAGAAATTCTATATCGCAATTATTGCAGCTTCCGCTCGAAAGATGAAAAGCGTATATGGACTTGGATAGTATTTTTTCTTTGAATCCCATTTTATTTTCCCAAATATGCCAGAACCACTGATATTATCGCGAGCATTGTGACCGGGCCCCAGAAAAATTTAACAGCCTGGTCTACCCGGACTCTCGGGTTCGTGTTCTTTATTACGACCATAAGCGCAAGTATTATAACGTACTGGATTATATTGCGTATAAAACCTTCCGCGCTGAACGTAATACCGCCGAAGTATAAGACTATCATTAGCACCGGAAGCGCGAATAACAACACGGCTTTTGACAGTTTGAATATCCCCAAGGCCTTTCCTGAATACTCTATATACGTCCCTGCCATTATTTCCGTCTCGGCTTCAGCAATATCAAACGGTGTAAATCCGAGCTTCGCCTGGACGCACAAAAGCATTACTATGAAAGATATTACCCCCGACGGGCTTGCTATTACATTACCGCCTGAGGCCTGATGCATCATTATATCACTCAGTTTTATCGCGTAGCCACTCTTTATTACAGGCACAAGTATAGCTATAACAAATGGCAATTCATACGACAGCATCAATTTCATCTCTCTTGACGCACCGAGTGATGCGAGAGGGTTCTCAGACGCAAACCCTCCCAGCATCAGGCATATGGCCGGCATCATGAGAAGGTATACGACAACTATGAGGTCGCCTATAAATCCTGAATGCACCGCCGGACTTATAACAAGTATTATCGTAGAAGCAAGCGTTGCGCTTGCCAGAGACAATAAAGGCATCCCTAAAAATATGGCTTTCGAAGCACCCTCAGGGATCAGGGTCTCTTTATAGAATAGCAATTTTATCACGTCGAAGAAATTCTGATACCATGGCGGCCCGACTCTCCATTGGACCCTCGCAGTAAGCCTCCTGTCAACCCATCCGGCAAAAAGCCCGATAGTGGCCGAAAAAAGAAATCCGGGGAAAACCAGGAACACAAACAGATACTCAAAAATCTTCATCTATACCTCTTGCGGCGCCATTCGATAAACTCATGGCGTCGTCCCGAGTTCGTCGAGGGACGGCGGAATGCGCTTTTTAACCGGCAGCACTTCCCCACCGCCTCTTTCCCATTTAAAATTTGTTTTAACGAGAAGGTTCTCCGATATTTTAAATATATTTTCTTCCTTCTTCTCCGTAAACTCGCCGTAACGTATACCGCCGTGAGTGCATAACTCCAGACATATCGGCGACTGGTCGCCCTGCAGCCTGCCAAGACAGTAATCACAACGTGCCGCAACAAAAGGTATCGTCTCAGGATATATTACCCCGAAAGGACAAGCTCTCGAGCAAGTTTTACACGACGTGCATCGCATCATGTAGCGCTTCAGCATATTGTACGGCTGAAACTCCAGCGCTTTCCAGGGACACGATGCAACGCATGGCGAATCCTCACATCTCCTGCAGACGAGCGCAAAATGCGCAAATTCTAAAAGGCTCAGCACGCCATTATTAGACGGGTGCTGGATATAGCTGCATATAGCACCGCAGTCTTTGCAATTCAAACATGCATCGAGGTCTATTAATAGTTTTTTCATCTAATCCCAGATATTATGCAGATCTTTTATTTTATCGTAAGTGAACACAGGGCCGTCTTTACACGCATAGTAAGGACCTATTCTGCAATGACCGCATTTACCGACACCGCAGGACATATTTTTCTCCATAGATAAATATATCGAACTGTCTTTGAATCCCAGGTCGAGAAGTTTGAACGTAACAAACTTCATCATTATCGGAGGCCCGCAAACTATTGCAGCGGCATTATTAATATCAACAGCGCCTGGCTTTAACACTGTGGTCACAAGACCGACGTTGCCCTTCCATGTATCATCACCGACATCGACGCTGACTTCAACGTCAACATGAGGAGCCTTCGCCTTCCAGGAATTAATCTCCTGCTTGTAAACTATATCTCTCGATGTGCGTGCACCGTATTTCAATACTATCTTTTTATAATCGTTCACTTCGTTAAATAGCGCGTATAAAAGCGCACGCAAAGGCGCAAGGCCTACACCGCCGCCAACTATAAAAAGCTCTTTTCCTTTAAAATCTTTAAGGGGGTAACCGAGACCATAAGGCCCTCTGACGCCAACAATATCTCCTGCCTTAGCTTGATGCATAAGACCGGTGACTCGCCCTGCCCGCATTATAGTAAAATCAAGTTTATCCTTAAAATTATGGTTGGATGAAGGCGTGAACGGAGCCTCGCCTATACCGGGCATGCTCACGTCCATGAACTGTCCGGCGCGGAATCCTATCTCAGAGCGCGGTTTGAGCGTGAACGTTTTAATGTTCTGCGTCTCTTCAACAACACTCAATATCTCTGCCTCTGTATATGCGTATGGGTTAGTCATTTTTTGATCAATCATTAGGCGGTTTATTCCATTTGCCAAGGACAAGCCCTTTTAAAACTTCCCGCAAGTCTATGTCTCCGGGGCACGCCTCGATACATCTGCCGCAGCCTGTGCAGGCAAAATAGTTTATGGTCTCAGGGAAGAAATCAAACTTCTTCTCAAATCTGTTGCGCAGCCTCTCATATAAATGCTTCCTGGGATTCGCCCCTCCGGCAACTCTGGCAAAAGTATTATACATGCAGGCATCCCACATCCTGAAACGTTTATTCCCCTGTGCGGTCTTTTCATCAAATAATAAAAAGCAGTGGCAGGTCGGACAAACCAGGTTGCAGGCACCGCACTCAACGCACGTAGAGGCAAAATCCTGCCATAATTGCGTCAGGTTGTAATTTTTCTTTACTGCACCTTTTATCTGGGCGGTATTCTGCGTGCCGCGTTTATCGATAAAATACTGAACTTCCCTGGTAACCTTTTCACGGTTGGCCTGTCTCTGATTAAGATCCGTGGCAGTGCAGCTTTTAAAGAACATTTTAAAGCTCTCCACCAGCTTCTCACCTTTTTCGCTCAGCACGTCGACAATAAAATAGTCGTTTACCGGGGATAAATTTATATCAAAATTTTTCTGCGGATAGGGTGAACCCTCCATCGCCAGGCAGAAGCAGGTCTCTTTCGCGTAGGTGCAGTCATTACCGATTATTATAGTGTTCTTCCTGTTCTCGGCATAAAAAGGATCTTCAACCTCGCCCTTTAAAAATACAAAATCCTGGACGAGCAAACTCGACAGATCACAGGCCTTTACTCCGGCAATGATAAGGGGCCTCTTATCTCTGGCTTTGCCATCCAATATCTTTTCCCTGGCCGGATTTATAAAACTTTTCAAAGGCTGCGTCTGCCTGATCCCACCCAGCTCTATATTATTTTCTTGTTCAGGATTGAATTCGCCGAAATGCAGTCTCTCCCCTTTGGCGTAGGGGACAAAAACCCTATAATCCGGAGATAGTCTTGCGAAGAGATCGTAGAGATCTTTTTTTGCGATTTTGTAATTTTTCTTTTCCATACCTGCTCATAGTCTTAAATGTCTATTTTAGAGCGCAGCGACAATTAAGTCAATTCATTTTGGGTAAATAATTAAAATTTAACTACCATTGCCCTGGGGGGACATGCCCTGACGCATAATTCACACGCTATGCACTTATCAGAATCGAAGATCACCTTCATAGTCTTTTGATCTGTATGCAGCGCCCCGGTAGGGCACACCGATATACAGGCTCCGCAATGCGTACATCTGGTCTCGTCCCTTGTAACATCCTGGCTCAAAGGCTGTATCTTAACACCCAGGCCTGTCAGATATTTTACGCCTTCGGCATAATTCTCTTTCTTCCCCTTAAGCTCAAGCACCATAAGGCCTTCCTCTTTCGGCGTTATCTTTGCCTGAAGTATATTAAAAACAAGATCAAACTCTTTAACCAGTTTATAGACTATAGGCTCGTCGACCAATTTATGCGGAAAAGTAAGCACTATCCTTTTTGATACCATAACGCCCCCTTATACAAATTTAATTTCTCCCCAGCTTCCTAAATTATCTCCCAATATTATCAATACACCCTTTACACCTTCTATTGCCTTTGCCAGCTCTATCCCTGTCTCTATATCGTATCTGCTCTTAACGGCATTCCCCGCCACAGTCGCAGCCGCATCAGCGAGCGCTGTGTTATCCGACATTACAAGCACCGCATCTGCATTGCCGAAGCTTAGGGAATGGCTTACGGTGCCGCTCGATGTGCATACACCCAAACCTTTTTCGCTCGGCCTGATCTCTATAGCTAAATTACCGGTAAACGGAGAATTCTCTCCGGCGTATATGCCCATCGTCCTTTTCTTCGAAGCCTTTATGAATATGTCGCCGCCATTTTCAACTATCACCTGGTCCGAAAATGTCAAAAGATCCCGCCCGACAAATTCGGCCATCGCTCCGGCTACGGCAGCCATCGGACCCACCCCTGCTATCCTGGAAGCCTGCGCCATCGCATTGACGATCCGCGGAGCATCATCCTTTACATTTATCGGCGCCAGCGATGTAAAAAATTCCGGATCCTTTTCTATATAACGCTCGAGATCCGACCTGTATGTCAGGATCGATTCCCTGGCCTGGACTTCAAGATTTTTAGAGGCCAGTATAAGAAGGTCGGTCTCCCGCTCTTTGACTTCAAAAGAAACGAGATCTTCCGACTCGACCCATTTTCTATATGAGCGTTCTTTGAACATATTATTTTAGCATATCCTGGGCAATTGTTCACCTGATAGCATATCGACGAGCCTTGAACCGCCGGCTATCGTATTCAGACAAACCCTGCCTTTCTGTTCCTTAGTAACTTCGCCTATAATGGCCGCGGATCTCCCGTGAACATCCTTACGGATAATTTTCAATAGTTTGCCTGCGTCTTTTTTCGCCGCAATAAATATAACCCGCCCTTCGCAGGCAAGATATAGCGGATCAAAACCCAATAACTCGCATGCCTGCCTCACACCGGCCGTTACAGGAATAGCTTTCTCGTCCAGAGCTATTCCGAATTTACGCGAAGCCGTTATCTCATTAAGGGTCGTTGCTACTCCGCCCCTCGTGGGATCGCGCATAAACTTTACACTGCCCGGCACCGCAAGCACTTTACTGATCAGTTTGTTCAAAGCCGCCGAATCGCTTTTAATTTTTGTCTTAAATCCTATACCTTCGCGCTCCGACAATACGCTTATGGCATGCTCTCCGATAGATCCGCTCACTATTACCACATCATCCGCTTTTATCCTATCTATAGCCAATTCATCGTAATAAACCTCACCTAACCCGCTCGTGTTTATAAATATCTTGTCACAGCTTCCCTTTTCGACAACTTTCGTATCGCCCGTGACAATGTTGACACCTGCTTTTTTGGCGGATGCTGCGGCGGAGCGTAAAATTTTCTCCAGCACCGCCCTGTCAAGCCCTTCCTCAATTATGAGACCGAGCGAAAGGCATATGGGACGCGCACCACATACAGAAAGGTCATTCACAGTCCCGTGCACGGCAAGGCTGCCTATATCTCCCCCCGGGAAAAATATGGGACTGACAACATAGGAGTCTGTAGTAAATGCAAAATGCGCCCTGCCCACCTTAAATACCGCGGAATCTTTCTTCTGGCGCAGGATCGGATTGTCCAGTTCTTTCATGACAAGGGAATCGATAAGCTTATGCATAAGCGTTCCGCCGCTTCCATGAGCCAGTGTTATTTTATCCATTTATTCTACCTTTATATTTGTAATACGCCGCGCACGCCCCTTCGCTCGATACCATGCACGCTCCGACCGGATGTTCCGGATTGCAAGCCTTCGCAAAAAGCCTGCACTCAAGCGGCGTCTTTATTCCTTTTATCACGTCACCGCATATGCACGACCTGTTTTCTTTAGGCCTGGCTATATCCGGTTTAAATTTTTGCTCGGCATCAAAGGCAGAAAATTCTCTCCTTATCCTCAGGCCGCTATTCTTTATAGAACCTATGCCGCGCCAGAATGAATCGCATGGAGAAAAAACTTTAGCGATGCTATCCATTGCCAGCTTATTCCCGCCCCTGCTTATCAGGCGGGTATACTGTATCTCGACTTTCGGTGCATTTTGTTTTAATAACATCAATATCGCCTGCAATATATCAAGCGGCTCAAATCCGGTTACAACACAGCGCTTGCCCCTTGCGGCGAGAAATTCATAAGGCCGCGTTCCTATTATAGCACTGACATGTCCGGGCAGTAAAAATCCGTCTATCTTAAGTCCCGGCTCCTTCGTCAAAACTTTCAGCGCTTCGGGCATCGTTTTATGCCCGCAAAGAACTGAATAGTTTCCGACTTTTCCTTTCTTTGCAGCTACGATCGACTGTGCAACTGTCGGCGCCGTCGTCTCAAAACCTATTCCTAAAAATATTATCTCCTTGTCCGGATTCTTCATTGCCATATCGAGCGCATCCATGCTCGAATAGACCATCTTTACAGCTGCGCCTTTGGCCTTCTCTTTCTCGAGGCTAGAGTAAGACCCTGGGACTTTAAACATATCGCCGAATGTGGCGATAACAATATCTTTCCTTCTGGCAAGAGCTATCGCTTTATCAATAAACTCGTTGGGTGTAACACATACCGGGCATCCCGGGCCGGAGATAAGATTTATATTATCGGGTAATATATCACGCAAACCGAAGCGGAATATGCTCATCGTATGCGTGCCGCATACTTCCATAAAATTATATGTCCGCACAGTGTCCGCTTCACCGCGGATCTCCCCTGCCACCTTATCGATCAGCTTCCTGTCTCTGAACTCATCAACGTATTTCATACAACCTTTTACAGATCCCTTAACGCACGCAATGTCTTTCGCGCTTCGCTCTCTTTCAGTTTCTCGATCGCGAATCCTGCATGCATGAGTATATAGTCACCGGGCTTCGCGGACTTCATGAGCGAAAAATTCGCTTTCTTCCGCAGACCGCCCGCCTCAACAAGCCCCTCATCACCGTCTATTTTTATAACTTTCATCGGTATGCCTAAACACATATCGCCCTCTTATTCGCCATAGCTATCTGTCCTACGGGAATTCCATAATCGCTCGCAGGGACATCCCTATGCGAATATGCTTTGAAACCTTTGTCACGCAGCCCGTTCAGCGCCCTGGCTGTAACATATTTATTCTGAAATACTCCTCCGGACAACACCACTTGTTCTATTTTAAACTTTTTACCAAGCCTTGCAGATGTTTCAACTATCATCTCTGCGACGGTATTGTGAAATTTGCAGGACATTAAACCCTTATCAGTTCCAGCTTCCGCATCTTTAACTATATCCTTTATTAAAACGGATGTCTTTATTATAAAATTTCCGCCTGCCCTTTCGATGTCAAAACCATATCTTTCGCCGCTATTTACAGTCAAAGCTTTTTCCAGTTCTATAGGTAATTCGGCTTCATATCTTATGCGGTCTTTCGACAGAATAATGCTCGCTGCCGCGTCAAATAATCTGCCGGCGCCCGATGTCAGGGGAGAATTCACCCGTTTACTTATCATAGCTTTAATAACTTTCAGGTCTGCGGAATTCCACCTTCTTACAATAGACGGAAGCGTGTTGCCAAAAGCATTATTTATATAACTTGCAGCCATACGCCACGGTTCTTTTACAGCCATATCCGCACCCGGCATAGGAATATATTCCAGATGCGCAGCTCTTTTAAAACCATTGAGTCCGCCCGCAAAAAACTCCCCGCCCCACATGTTGCCGTCAGTGCCGTAACCGGTCCCGTCGAACGCCACACCTATCACATCGCCTTTTATTTTATTGTCGGTTATGACAGATGCAATATGGGCTTCGTGATGCTGTATCCTGCAAATTTTCAAACCAGAGGATTTGAGCTGCAGGTCTTCGGCAAAATGGACTGAGAAATAATTGGGGTGAAGATCACATGTTATAACCTGCGGTTTTATGCCGGTTTTTTTCGTACACGCGCGAACTGCCAGAGCATATTCCGTAAAGTTATCGAGATCGCTCAGATCGCCAAAACTGTCGGCCAGAATGCAATTTTTTCCTTCCGCCAGCGCAAAAGCACCTTTAAGATCAGCGCCGCAGGCAAGAATGGGCTTCTTTACGCTAAACGGCAGGTTTATCCGTCGGGTATTCATACTAATATTATATCAAAATGCTGTGCTATTTAAAACAGGAATACTGCTGCGGCGACTACTGTGGAATAATTACCATCCGGACCCACAACTGCAGACTGAGTGGTATTTGAAGTGCGTATTATCTTATCACTAAGCTGGTATATAGCTTTATTCTCATCCCAGGACTTGTCCTCGTCAAATTCCAGACCAAGGGTTGACGCTAACATTTCTACCGCAAGATCTTCAGCTAGATCACCGGCGACTTTTTCATTCTGTCCGAAAGCATGATGTTCGCTTAAGTATCCGTAGGCCTGAGGATCTGCCGGAACAGCACAGCCTATGCTAGCCGCTATAAGGCGATGGGGTTCATTCCCGGTGCATCGCGACATCACAGCATATGTTATCATGCCCGGATACAGCTCTTTTAAACCTTCATTCCTGGAGATAACCTTGCACTCCGGAGGAAGAATGCTGGAGACATGGACAAGATTGCACTTCTCTATGCCCGCATCGCGAAGAGCAAGCTCAAAGCTTCTGAGCTCAGCCCTGTGATTACCGACACCTTTTGTAAAGAACATCTTTTTTGGGACAAGCAGGTTTTTTCTTGGGACGAGCAGCATCTAGAGAACCTTTCTATTTTTTCCCGTAAAATACGTATCCTAATAATCTGTAAATTAATTTAGAGGCAAAGAAGTCGGATGCTATCTGCCCCTTTATCGGACAGAGTTCAACCACATCAAACCCCACAACCTTCCTGTCTTTCGTGACATCGCGCAGCATGTCGAGCACCTCATACCAGCCAAGCCCTCCGGGCTCAGGCGTCCCGACCGCCGGCACAAGCGCCGGATCGAAAACATCGAGGTCGATCGATATGTAAACATTTTCCGTTAAAGAATTGGTCGCCTTGTCTTTCCACATAGGCGTATCGAGTATATCGTAAACACTTATATTCTTAACCTTGCCGTTTTCGCCCTGCGACGACAGGAAATCCTTCTCTTCCTTCGACATGCTCCTGGTCCCTATCTGGACTATTGGACATATTTCACTGATCCTTCGCGCCACGCAGCCATGATTAAGTTTCGATCCGAAATATTCGTTCCGAAGATCGTTGTGCGCGTCCAGATGCAAAACCGATATATTGGGATAAACTTCTTTGAAGGCCTTTACGGCTCCTACCGAAACGGAGTGCTCACCCCCGAGCATAACGGGAAACTTACCTGCTTTCAGAAGGTCGATAGTTGAGGAATATACCTTTTCCACCATCTCTTCGGAACTTAAGCCTCCGACAGGAAGAGGTTCCATGGTATGGATGCCTAACTTAAACGTCTCCTGATTAATATCGTCATCATACAATTCCATGTATTTTGAGGCATCTATAATGGCAGCCGGCCCAAGAGAGGTTCCGTGAATATAGGTAGTCGTCTTATCATAAGGCACCTGCATTATGGCAACCTTAGCCTTTTTGAAGCTCGAATATTCATCAGGCAAAGCTATAAAATTTTTAGTCTTTTCGTCCATATTAATCCTGTATTAATTCTGACACGCGCTTCGCGGATTCAAAAACTTTCAGCGCTAAGCTTTCGTCTAGAGTCCCAACACCGCAGCTTGGCGTAACAAGACACGAGGCTGAATCTTTCTCTATCCCCTTGTCCGGCAGAATGTTTAAAGCAACCCTCAGCTTATCCGCAATGCTTTCAGCCGTCTCTACTTTGATAGCGTCGGAACCTGTCGGCACCACACCCCAGGCAAGAGCCGAACCTCTGCGGAAAAATTCCTTAAGCTCCGCACTGTACAACAACATTTCCTTTGTAAAATTATAAGCGTCAAAACTTAAGATGTCAATATCCCTTTTTAAAAGAAGCGGCCAGTCTGTATTGCCGCAGCAATGAAGCCCGCACAGCGCCCCTTCGTCTTTTATAGCCTTTATCAATTCATCAAGTTTCTCAAAAGCAGTTTCAGGGTTTATATTTACATAGCTCGATCCTATAGAAACGAGCGACGGCTCATCTATAAATATGATGACTTTGGGAAAACAGGATTTAAGTTTCCTTATCTGCCACCGCGCTTTCATAACAAGCACTTTAGTCAGGACTTCATACATGTCCGTATCATACAGGATCGATTTTTTATCCTGAGTGGTCAACGACAGGGCATAGCTTATAGGTCCGGTTATATGCCCTTTTACAAATTTTACGGTCGGAGGCAAACCACCGCTGCACATACGTAAAAATTCATAGAAACCTGCCGCATAATTTTCCGATATTTTAAAAAATTCGACATCGTCGGCCAGATATCTTTCATAAACCGATTCGATACCCGCAGCTGCCTTTTCAGCGTCTATCTCTATTTTTTTATTTTTATCGTCGAGAATGAGGCCGGGGAGCTTTTCGGAAAACTGGACATACATGTTTTCCAGAAATCCTTTGCGCGCAAGCTGCGGCCAGAAAGGGATCGCCGGGAAATTCTTAAGGATTATATCGCAGGCTGTCTGAGCGTCCTTAAATGGCACACTGCCTATGCCTGTCGCTTCGAAATTAAATTTCAAAGTTTGTCCCATTCGCTCAGGCGCTGTATCCTCTTGAGCATATTAGGATGAGTGCTCAGAAGCTCCATCCGTTTATCGCCAAAACCGACTTTTATAGTCTTATTCTGTAGCGCCATAAGCTCGCTGTCCGAGATCGTGCCGGACTTGTCGAGATCCAGGTCTTTAAGACTTTTCAATTCGTAAAGGGCCCGCGACGGATCATTTGCAAAAAATGCTTTCATACCTTCAACGTCTTTAATGGCTTCCTTAGGCATTCTCGCAGATCCGTAGACCAGTTTATAAAGAGCCGAGGCCAGCTGTGCAGGCTTATTGCCCAGCTCAACCGAACCCTTATCTGCAAAATATTCACGTATCCTGGATGCGTAAAGAACTAATAAATTGGTAAGGAAATAGAACAGGAACGCGGCCAGCCCTATAAGCATAGTGTTGGATTGGTTGCGGTCATCCCTTCTGCCTCCAAAAAACAGGAATTGCCATGCTATCCTGTAAAGTATTATTGGTATCACAGAAAGAAGGGTTATGGTTAACACGTCACGGTTCTTTATATGGCTCATCTCGTGTCCGATAACGGCCTTGAGCTCATCTCTGGTGAGCAGCCCCATGATACCTTCGGTCACGCATATCCTTCCGTCTTTTATGCTACGCCCGAATGCAAAAGCATTGGGAACTGAAATGCGTGCTATCCCTATCCGCGGCGCCGGTATATTGGCCGCCATAGCAAGCGACTTTACCATAGACTGCAGCTCCGGGTTCTCCCCCTCTTTCAGGTAGCGCACCTGCATCGACCACTCAATGATCTTCGGGCCGAGCATATACTGCACGAGCATCATTCCGATCGACAATATAAGGTAGAAATAAAAATTACCGATGCCGAGAGAATAACTCACCATTGATATTATCGCGTATATTATCGCGAAAAGAGCCGCTGTAAGCAACCACATCCTAACCTTCAAGCCCCACATGTTACTACCCCCTTATTAAATTACGCTTGTATAAATACTTCCCGCGCAGCCAATGCTGCGGCGCCCATGACGATAGCATCCTCCCCGAGAAAACTGGGCACTATTTTTACCGCGCTGCCGGGTTCTTCAAACGCAAACTTTTTAACCGAATTTTTTATAGGATCAAAAATAAGATCTCCGGCCGCTTCCATACCCCCGCCTATTATTACAAGCGAAGGGTTCAGAAGATCTATCATATAAGCTATCCTCACACCAAGATCCTTACCGGCCTTCTCAAGTATCTCAATGGCAAGCTTATCACCTTTTTTTGCCGCACCTATTACTGCTTCCTTAGTTATAGCGTCAATCTTGCCCTTTACCATATCAAGAATGTCCGTCTCGTGTCCTTTATTGGCAGCCTTTTTCGCTTCGTGAGCCACTCCGAGATCCACACCCCACGGCCTGAGATAGGCAAACTCTTTGACATATCCTTTGTCATCAGACTGAAGCTCGCTGCATGCTATCTGTATCTCCCCGGCGCAACCGCTGGCACCTGTATAAACATCGCCATTTATTACCATGCCGCATCCCACATCCGAATACATGTAGACAAGATTATCAACATCGGCAGAAGGATTGAGCGTTTTCTCTCCGAAGGCAGCACACGAAGCATCATTCCCTATATATACCGGTATATTAAATTTCTGCTCAACGGCTTTGGAAAATTTCAGGAAGCTTACCCGCGTCCTGCCTCTGGTAGGGTCAGTATCGCGTATGGTTCCGGAAGGGTAATCGGTTATACCCGAAATACCTACACCTATATTCTTTATTTCGTTTTTATCTATCCTGCTCTTCGCCATTACTTCTTCCGTTATCTTAATGACAACAGGAATAAGCTCTTCCATATTCACCTGAGGGCGCGGGATCTTTATCTTTGCTATGACATTAACTTTAAGATCAGCCACTATCGCCAGTATGTTAGTCGGACTTATATCAACGCCGACAACATATCCGCTCTTCGCATTCAGTTCCAGAAGTTCAGGACGCCTGCCGCCGGATGACATGTCGAGGCCGACTTCAAGTATTATGCGTTTATTGATATAATAATCGGCATAATTTGTAATAGTAACTATGTTGGATCCCAGAGCTCTGGAGATTTCAGCCCTGGAAATAGGCCCCTTCTTGCGTATCAGTTCGAGTATGGCAAGGTTACGCCTTTCCCTGTCCTGTGTAATATGGAAGCTGAAAACGTTGTCGTTCTTCATCGCCACCCCACCTGTTTAGTCTTAACAACGCATATATCTTTTAAGTATATGGTAGCGGCGGAACTATTGCCGGCCGTCAATGTCCCGAACTCAAATCTGATTGCAGTTATATTTTTAATATCTATCGCTTTCTTCATAGGCTTAAAATTGAGAGTATGAATCTGCCATCCTTTTGATAAGTTGGATGATATATCCTTTTCCGCCCTGTATGTCCTGTTGTCCGAATCGACCAGCACCACAGTAAGATATTCGCCTCCAAACTCCCCTCTCGCTGAATACCTTATATCCAGCTTAGTCAGGTCCAGAGACTCTTTTAGATCGATCTCGTAATTAGCCCAGCCGCTGCCGCGCGAATTGCACAAAACAATATATTCTTCGCTGATTTTGCTAAACGATTTCGCGTCCCCTTTAAAATCAGCATTCCTGACAAGGTATCTGTTTAATTCGGATCCCTTGCTTAAATAAAGACCCTTTTCCTGCACGCTCCCGAATCTGTCGTTTTCAGCCGGGGCGAAAGACGGTATCTCACCCAGTATTTTTATATTTATATCAATGTTGCTTTTGAAAAATAACAGAACAAGCGCTAAAAGCAAAGCTGCCACAGCTATCATCCATGGAAATTTCGACGGACGCTTCTGATTTTTAATTTTACTTTTATCAGAGACCTTGAGATAAATTTTAGCTATTTCTTCTTGAGCTGATGAACGCATTCTTTCTTTTTTAAAAGGATTGTTCAGTGTATCTATAATTTTACTCATTATCCTTTCATTCCCGTAAGTTTTATCCCCTCAATAAAGAATCGCTGATTAAACAGGAACACTATTATTATGGGAACCATTGTTATGAGCGAGCCAGCCATGAGCAGACCCCAATCCGGCTGTGCATACTGATAAAGCTCCTGAAAATACGCCAAACCTATAGGCAGCGTCCTCTTCTCGATAGAATTTGTAACCAATAACGGCCACATAAAACTAACCCAATTCCCGAGCGATACAAATATCGTTAAAGTAGCAAGCGCTGTGTTTGACAGCGGAAGTATAACCCTCCAGAATATCCCCCACAGGCTGCATCCGTCTATCTTTGCTGCATCCTCAAGATCCCGCGGAAGCGTCATGAAAAACTGCCTCAGCAGGAATGTCCCGTAAGCCGTAAATATCGACGGTATTATCAGGGCTTTATAGCTGTCGATCCATCCGAACGTGCGCATAAGCGCAAATACCGGTATCATCGTAACCGAGCCAGGTATCATCATAGTGGCCAGATACGCAAAGAATAATTTATCTCTTCCCGGAAAGCGCAGCCTTGCGAACGCGTATGCCGCAAAAGCGCTCGTCGCTACCTGTCCGAACGTAACTGCAACACACACAAATATGCTATTCACGTAAAATCTCGCAAACGGCACGACGTTCCATACATCGATGTAGTTCTTCCAATATACAGGATTAGGCAGCCACTGTATATCTTTAATATTGAATATAAATACTGAATTATATGATTTGAGCGAAGTTGAAACCATCCAGAGAAAAGGCAGTATCATAGTAACGCCGCCAAGGACAAGAAAAACATATATAAGGCTAGTCTTTAAGGCCTTTTTCTGCCGGACATTCTTAACTTTTTTAGCCAATAATTTTTCGTCGCGCATAATGAGCCGTTATTAGTAATGTGAATACTGCACCAGTTTGCCGCCAAACCGCCAATTAAACAATGTTACCAGAAAAACTATGATAAATACGAACCACGCTATGCCTGCCGCGTAACCTACGTGCTGCCAGCTGTATAAATGATTGTATATAAGATATTCAAGTGTTGTGGTCGACCGGTCCGGGCCGCCTCCGGTCATTATATAGGCCTGCATGAAACCGCCCTGAAACCCTCCTATCACGGCCATTACCGCTATAAAGAATGTTGTAGGACTTATCATCGGCCATGTTATCGCCCAGAACCTCTCCCACGATCCGGCACCGTCTATCTCGGCCGCCTCATACAGTTCCCTCGGCACGCCCTGAAGGGCAGCCAAGAACAATATCATATTATATCCGCCCATCATTATCCACAGCCCCATCATCATTAAAGATGGTTTTGCCCATGCCGTAGACGTCAGCCATGGTATCCCCTGCAGATGCACGCCCAATAAATTGCCGAATTTTATAATTATATTATTGAGAAGACCGAAGTCAAAATTATATATCCACGCCCACAACAGGCATATGGCAACTCCATTGGTAATTGTAGGCAGGAAATATATCGTTTTAAACAGATTAATTCCTTTTATTTTATGGTTAACTATAAGAGCGAGGCCAAGCGATGCCATGATCTCGATAGGTATTATCATCATAAGATAGAGCGTATTGCCAAGGCATTTCCAGAAAAGAGGATCGTTAGCCACAAACAAACCGGCTTCTTTGTGAAATCCTACGAGATTTATAAAATTGGCAAGGCCGATAAACTTTGGTGCAGATAACATGTCCCAGCTAACGAAACTTAAAAGAAACGACAATATTACCGGGACCAATGTAAAAATAGCAAATCCTAGAAAATTCGGTAATATAAAAAGATATCCCGCAATCGCTTCTTTTTCAGAACTTTTTAATTTCGTCAAATAAGTAGCCTCAAAAAAACCTTTAAATAGACAAAAATTGGATAATATTTGAGAAACTTCTGTATAATATTATATCATATGAGGGAAAAGTTACAACACTATTCGAAAAAATTCTCTACTTTCAGAAGTTCTTCGGCTTTTTTAGCTATGGGGTCGCTATGGAATCTCTTTCTTATTGCACCGTTATTGAGATAATTATTTATGGCAATGAAGGACATCGCCTGGTCAAGACATAGATATTCTGTTGCTACTTTACCTGTATTAACGTCTATAGCGTCATAAAAACCATATTCGCCATATGCATTATACCGCGACAACATCTCCCGTATGTTTTTTATGCACTCTTTAGGGATAAATTCAAGCGCCAAAAATGTAGCATGGGGCGTTATAACCCCGGCCTTATACCCTTTCATTCCAAGCGGCTTGGCCCCGTATTCCGAATAACCACCCACCGGAACGCATGAAGGAGACATGCCAAAAACCGGATAGCCTAGCTTTTCCAGTGCATAGCTGACCTGGATCTTGGCGTGGATTTCGTCATTCATGCCAAGCCCTTTCTTGGCAAGCCTCTTTTCGTCTATTATAGTGGTGGGCATAAGAGCTTCAAACATGCTGCCGCCCCAGCTTGGAACAAATTTCATATCATCATAAATATAGTATCCGCCTACGGTTTTACACCCTAAATAAGTTTTTATCTTTCTATCCTTAGGCGTCTGCGTCTGCCAATACCAGGTCTCGGGGAACGTCCTGTCTAACGCAAACCAGTGCTCTTTCGGCACGTCACCCTTCCCTATCGCAATGTAACTTATGGCCCTGGGTTCCGTATAAAAAGCACCGTAGCGGTATTCCGAATGATAATTTATATTGGTGTAAAAACCATGGCACATCTGACGGTCTACCGGATCATAAAAGAACGAAAAGTCCATAGGATCTATTATGTCCTGGCACCTCTGGCCCAATTCTTTTGGAAAAGCATTCTTAGCAACTATCAACCCAGCAACGAGCCACCCGGAATCGACAAATGATATAAAGTTACTCGTCTCCTGAAATATAGTTATGTCGTAATAATTATACGGAAAGTTTTTATATTTTTTAAGTTTTTCGAATGAGCCGATAGTGAGATTGAGCCGCTTTAGCGCATCTTCTTTGGTTATAAAACCAAGATCATATGCCGAAACAACACACATCATATAAACACCGACATTTGTAATGTTGGTGTAGTCACCTATCTTTGTGTCTTTCGATACCGTGGCACTTTCATTAAATTGGATATTATCGAGCGGTAGGCCGTATTCCTTATCGGTAATAAGATCAAAATATTTCCATGTGTCCCTGGCTATTTCCTTAAGGAACTCTTTATCATCTTTTGGAAATTCTTTTTTTAGAAAAACTTTGGATGGGAAACCGCCGAGGCGCGCTATAAGGACTTTTGCAAAAGTTTCCGCGTCAACATCTTCGCCTGTTTTCTTTTTACCATGAAGAACCACATCATTTATACTGGGGCCCGGGTTGCCTGTGTTTACAAATGCAAAATCGTCGAAATAGAGAACACCTTCGGGCGAATCTACACGGCGTTTCTGAAAACTTACCACCATCTCTCTTAAACCCGTCCAGTCAGATATCCCATTCATAACATTAAGCGGAATAGATATCTTCTGCCACTGGCCGGTCACACCTTTGACTACATAGCTCGCTTTTACAGTTTCTTCATGCCCCTCGGCGTCAGTCCTGTATTTACTGAATTCGAGTTTAAAAACTGTCGTAAAACCTTTCCTACCGTCCCCTTTGACCCAAAATTCAAAATGATCATATTTTGATGCGTCAAAATCCCTCAACTGCGTCCAGAATCCATTAACTGCGTCCTCGGATGAATTGACGCTATATTCGAGCCTGAGCGAAGACCCCGATTCCCCGAGGCGGACTACATTATCAAGCGCTGCATTTATCCACTGAGCCTTATCCTCTGGATTGCTTTCCCAGGTTCCCGACTCTCCGTACAGATTATTTATAAGGCTATCGCGGTTAAAATCGGCCACGACCATAGATGAGGGGATCTTTGCTGCGGTATTATTCTTTGATGACGTCTCCGGAGAAACAGTTTTACCCGTACCGATAATAAAAAATATCGTCAGAAGTACGCCTATACATAGTGCTATTTTTTTATATGTCATTTATTCCCCGAGTTATCCGACTTCATTCTATAACAAATAAAACCCCTCCGCAAGTATTTTACTCGCCGGAGGGGTTTTTGTTAATAGTTACGTATTACTTTATCAGCCTGGCCGCAGTGTTTTTATAGGGCTCTTTGTCACATCTCTGGTAACGCTGCGAACTTTAAGATCGCCCCTTGGCTTATTGATATCATCAGGCAGAACCATCTTATTTTTAACCAGCGAAGCGCCTACAACACCTTCCATGGCCTGACGCAGCATCCATCCGGCCGCACCCGTATATCCATGCCATATCATACGGCCCTGATCAAATGTCGTCAGGATATCAGCAGATTGTTTGTTAGGCTGGCCTCCGTAGAGCTCCACTTCTTTCATACGCTGAAGCGGGGACACTTTAAGCCATAGCCTGTAAGCGATCTTCCTGTATTCATCGGCCTTAGCGCTGTCGCCCTTCTTATCAAACTCTTCGGCAAGGATACGCGCCGCTCTAACGAGCCATTGGACTCCGTGACAATACATACCGTTCTCGCGTACACCTTCCGGATATTTACTGCTCCTGCCGAGATAAGGCTTGGTATCTTCACGCAATGCCGGCCATCCAAGAAGTATCGCATTCTCCTTTTCAAGAACATCCAAAGCTGTATTGAATACCGTAAGACCCCTCTCAAAATTTATACCAGCTTTGACCGCCCATGAAGCCGTAAGAGCATCGATTTCCCAGACACCGCTGCCTTTCACTCCTATCTCTGTTCCATCGTCATGGATAGCACGGAGATATCTGTCGCCTCTCCACGTCTTTTCAAGGCTTGTTTTAAGATCGTTCATTCTCTTGACATAATAGTCTTTGCGCTCTTTCCCATCCCTTATTTCTATGGTGTTGACCATGCCTTTGAGAATGTAATACAGGAAGAAGCCCAGCCATACGCTTTCCCCCCTACCCTCAGAACCTATCTCATCCAATCCATCGTTCCAATCACCTGTCTGGATAAGAGGCAATCCATTCTTACCCATTCTGTCTTCCAGTATAAGATCTATCGATCTCATACAGTGTCTGTAGACGGTGTCGGATCTCGTCGTCCTCTGATAAAGGTGACCCCATCCCTGTTTATTTTTCGGAAGTTTCGCGAACGGGAATTGCGACACAACATAGGAGACCATCTCATCAAGTATAGAATTATCGCCCGTCGTTCTTATGTATTCAGCCACACCCCATGCAAGCCAAACAGGATTGTCGGAAGCGTGCGATCTGCATGAAAACGCCGTTCGTCCATCCGGAAGTGTGAAGAACCAGTGGAACACGTCGCCTTCTATAAATTGCTGGGAGGCGTGCAGTATGATCTGCTTACGCGCCAACGCAGGGTCTACCCATATAAGGTTAACCGTATCCTGCAGCTGGTCCCTGAAACCGTAAGCGCCGCTGGTCTGATAGAATCCGCGCCTTGCCCACACACGTTCCGCAATGGCCTGATACTTAAGCCAGTTCTGGTAGCGGTCAAATTCGGGCTTATTGGTCTCAACTTTAAGCGTATCCATAAGGGCAAGCCACCATTTCTTAGTTTCATCAAGGCTCTTTTTAGCTGCCCCCACGTCTTTGTATTTCTTTATTATTTTATCTGCTTCTTTTCTGTCGTCACTCTGTCCCATGACAACAGCTACTGTATACTCTCCGTGTGCGGGTATCTGCGCCTCACCCAGGAAAGACGCGACTTGCGACTCATCACCGAAGCTTTGTTTGTCAGATGCACCGTTCTTAACCATATAAGGATGCGCAACATCACTTCCACAGCCGAAGAATCTGCCGCGGTTGGTCTCAACATGCATAGGCTTCATAGATGTGGACACAAAAGCCCATCCTGAACGGAAAATATTGCGCGGATTATTGAAGAACAGCGATCCCGTAGCCTTTTGGTGGCGCATCATAAGCGGACCCGCGCGTTCAGGCTGGAACCCAAGCACCATCTGGAAATAAGGTACTATGCGCAGTTTTTTAGCGCGCTCAGAATTATTTCTTATCGTCAGAAGGTATAAACCTGCCGGCTCATCCGGCGGGACAAATACAGTCAGTTCCGTCGAAACAGTGCCGCGCGTCATCCTGAATGTAGCAGTCCCATCAACACTGAATTCAGACTCGTTCTTAGCACTGTTATCAGAAAGAGGAAGATACGTCGGTGAATACCATTCATTCTCATCTGTGTCGTACAGATAGAACGCTTCTGTCGGTATCTCTTTTGTAACTATATCCGGCCAGTCAGGCGTAAGCCTGTTCTGCTGTGAATTACCGTTGCAGGAAGTATGAAGGCCGCGGTTAGTGACCATTATCGAATGGACAACATTCGATACAGCATGGTCTATCGGACGCGGCGTAAATGGCGTATGCACAACCAATTTATTACCATCTTCGCTGAACGTATAATACGGCTGAGGCGTCCCCGGAGGGATTTCGCCATGGCCGATAAGGATAGATGTCTTCTTATCCGGAGCTGCAGCCTGTTTGACAGGACCTTGCGGCTTCAGATGTTTTGCTATCATTTCAAGAGCCGTCTTCTTATTCTTAGTAAAACCTATCATGAGACGTATCTTTACGGAAGCCTTAGGAGCAACGTTCACATTGATAGCCATGCTTCCTATAGGATCGAAAGTAGGATACGGGCTCGTATCACGTGCGCCGAGGAACTTTAAAGTCTCCATTATTCTGGGCGACCATATGCTGCGCACACGGCCGATAAAATCGACGCGCGAAGATAAGAAACCTTCCGGTGCGACATCGCTGGCCAATATGCCCATAGTCTTTGCGCTCTTCTGATATGCCAGTACGGCATTAGACGCGCACACATATTCCATTTCCGGATAGAGCCTGGCATACTGCGTATGGAACCGGTCATGAATACCTCCGACCAGGACCCATTCGAGATAAGGAACTGCCTTTAATTGGCGGGCCTTATCCGTAGTGTTTTCGACTGTTACTTCCCATATTTCCGCAGTGCTGTCTTTATCGGGCAGCCCTATCTTTATACTTGTCTTAATCCCTTTGGAATTATTCACCACCATCAGGACATCGTCATGCTTCTCTATCACTGATGCATCGAATTTACCCTTCGGAAAATTTCCAAGGACCGGCCAGAATCGCTTCCCGCTATCCGGTTTCTCTGCAGTATCTACCATGAACAATATTCTGCCGGAAGGATCCATAGGATCGTATGAACGCCGGGTAACGTCGCACTCTTTATGAAGGCCTTCGCTGAACATCTCACCGCTGCCCCTTAGCGTTACTTTGTATTCCCTGTTTGCCAATTCATGCGTCTCTATGGTACGGGCTTTTTTCTTATGGTGAAGCGCACGCAGGACAAATGAAAGCGCGGCAAAAATAAGTATCAACACAGCCGCAATCATTATCTTGCCTGACATCGGCATCGCACCCAATGTAGCGATAAGGCCCGGCTTGCTCATGGCCGCATTCTGCATAGCCATTGATGTGCCCCATACTTTTTCCCACTCATTACCGCGGGGAATATAGAAAGGTATTAATAACGGTGCCCATGTCGCAAACCTTTTTATGGCATCAGGTATATAACGCTGTGCAGCTGACGGGCCGATAAAGCGCGCTATGCGCTCGTCCAGCCTGTCCAGACCTATAAAGCTCAAATTTACCAGCGTTGCGACACGCAGACCCATATGATCCATCCATATGAGCACTCTGAAGAAATCGCACGCCATTATCCAGATAAATACCTGCAGACTCCATGCGCGGAAAGATTCAGGCGACATCGTAAAATTGTTAAATATAGCAACTATAGTGCGGATACCGCCATCCTGGTTATACCATGTAGGATCAGGCATCATGCGCAGGCCGGTGAATATAATAGGCGACATCCACAATCCCCACCTTAATACATATATCATGTGCTCGACAAGCTGGGCAAAGCCCGCTTTAGAGAAGAAGAACTTTATAGGCGTCTTGTCTTTTTCAAAATACGCCTGCATGAAAACCTTGTTTATGGCAAACAACCATGCGGCGATCGACCAGTTAATTACACCGGCCAAAGACTCAGTGTATATCAGTTTTACTCCTCCCGTATAGCTACCAAGATCTATACGGCCCCATTTATTTACAAGAGGATATGTCACATAATCTACGGCTGGGAATCCTGAACTTACATATAATTTGAATTTCTCGACTATGACCGGCACCTGCAGCGTATCCATATAAAATGCCAGGGCGCTTCCTAAAAAAGCACCAAATATTGAATCGATGAAATAAAGTCTCCAAGTATTAACTTTACCCTGACCCTTAAAAGAATAAACGACATCCCTTAAAAAACTCACGCCGCCTGATGATAAAACACCTATGATAAGCCCGAAAAGTATCCTGTTGGGCATAGCTAGGGCTATCATATTTCTACTCATAGCATAGCTAAACCCAAAGCCTACAATAGCGCCTCTTGCATACAATGAAAAATCTCTGTAGCTATAGCGCGTCCTTTCAAAGAAAGGCAGGCTGCCGTCAAAAGATTCTATAATAGTTTTAAGGAACGGAAATATAGCCGCACCGGCCAGTATACCCAAAAAGATCGGGGCAGCATTCATCACTTTCTGAGATATAGGCGACGATATCAGCATATTGAGAGCAAATAATATCGCCATTATTATGGCGCTGAAAGCCATTCCCTTTTTCATACCTATATTGACATGTTTTACGAGCGTCTCCGCAGAAGGTGCAATAAGCTTACCGCTATCCAGAAGCATTCCTGTGATCAGGTATACTTCCGCCCATAGCCCGCCGAATGAAAGCATGCTCGCAAGTATGCAGGAAACGGCCCTGAGAAATGGCGGCAAAGAAGCTATTAACGAAGTAGAACCGAGGTCGGCTATTAAAGGAGCTACAACTACACCCGCAGATACCAGGAAAACGGACATATGCGCTTTTAAAGTCTTAAGAGGCCTCTGTCTTATCGCAATGCCTATACCGTTGGCAATGGCTTCGTTGAAACCAAATATTACAATAAGCCTGCCTACGTTCTGAGTGATTATCGACCAGTATTCCCATATGCCAAACGTTACAGTGTTGCCCAAAGCCTCAAGCAGGCCCGGACTCTCTACAAGCAGCAGCCAGTTAAATAGATATGGAGCACCTGCTATCAATATAGCGGTAATCGGCTTCAACTGTTTACCTGATGAAGCCAGCGACCGTCCGTTCGCTACGTGATATATCACGAACACGAGGGCTGCAATAATGTTGCTGAACATAAAAAGCTGGACCCATGAAGAAGGCACCTGCAAAAGATCCATCCTGCTGGACGCTGCTGCCAGGAATCCCGAGATGAGAACATTCTGCAGGACCTCGCTGGGTGTAAGATTTTTTCCGGTAAGTCCACTCTTAAATATCTGGGCGACTCCCGCTCCGAGCAATGCCACTACGACAAAATTAAATCCAAATCCGGCATCGAGGGAGCTCTTTATCCCCATCGCGTAAATACTTAAACTTAAACCCAATATCAATACAGCCGAAAATCCATAAAGAAGATCGCGTTTAATGCCCGTTAAAGGCGCTCTCTCTACGCGCCTTGCGGCAAATAACCTGCGCATAAAAATCGCT
>Ga0172381_10001357_pt1 | contig 29083 bp, 25 predicted proteins | sample Leawel6488metaG_FD_119754 | JGI IMG/M metagenome (GOLD analysis project Ga0172381, IMG submission 119754) | Leachate microbial communities from a municipal landfill in Southern Ontario, Canada - Leachate well 64-88 metaG | ecosystem: Engineered > Solid waste > Landfill > Unclassified | place... | reverse complement strand
TATGGACCCGTAGAACCCCACTCGCCACAGTACAGATCCCAGTCAATTGCGCCAGTTGGACAGTAAGATTGCCAACCGTCTTGCTGCCCAGGATATGCTCCATACTTTGCGTAAAACATAACCAACGCTTTCTGAAAGTTGCCGACATCTTGTTTAAATCTTGTTACCTTAGCCTTATCCATGTAGCTAGCTACGTTTATGATAACTATCCCAGACAAAACAGCTATGATGGCGATAACAACAACTAACTCTATAATTGTAAATCCGGCACCAGTTTTTCTGGATAGTCTAAACTTAACTTTATTGTTTATTCCAGCTTTAAAATTAATAAACATACCAGTGATTAAAGAATAAAACTGGTGCTGGGTAAATCCTTTTTGGGGTTTATTCATAAATTTGAATTTAGTAATTTAGATTTAAATGCAATAACCCCAGTCTCGTTCGGTAAAAAACGGTTGATCATATACACCTCCCGCAGCATCAGGGCAATCTTGTGTAAAAATATATTTTAGTCCATACCAACACCACATATCATCCATTGGCTGCACATACCCGCAACCGATTTTTCCGTCGCTATCGGCGTCATAGAAATATACATAATAAAATCCGTTTGGGATAAGATAGCTTGCATCGTAGCCACCCCAGTCCATTTTAAGAAATTCGGAAAGATACCTAGGCGTTCCGCCAACGGTCAAATACATATCAAGTGGATCACTCCAATAGTTATAAAATCCATAAGGCTCAGTGCCATCATATTTCGGATAATCCCCATACTTTGCGTAAAACATTATGAAAGCGTTTTCAATGTTTTTAACCTCAGTTTTGGCTCTGGCTATCTTAGCTTTACTCATAGAGGTATTAACGTTTATGATAACTATCCCAGACAAAACAGCTATGATAGCAATAACCACAACTAACTCTATAATAGTGAAACCTCGTTGGGATTTGTTGTTTTTTATATTAATTGAGGTAAATTGAATACTTATATATTATTATACAAAGAATAATAGATTCCGTCTAGAATTTTAAAAATAAAAAAGTGTCTTCTTATGACACTTAAAGTTTATTTTTGGACCCGCTGAGTGGGTCATCACAACGCTTAGCGTTGTGGGCGGTATATTTAAAATAAATTTTTGTTTCTCTCTCGCTAGAATTATAGGACTCAAACAATAGGTTCTCGCCATACCACCCAATAAAAAACCTTAGGAACAGAAGCTCCTAAGGTTTATTTGTGGGCGGTATATTTAAAAATATATCGCCCACCTCGTTCGTGAAAAGAGAAAATGAGTTTTTTCTTTTCGTCTCTCTCGGTGGGCGGTATAGGACTCGAACCTATGACCCTTTACACGTCAAGTAAATGCTCTACCAACTGAGCTAACCGCCCCAATAAGATATATTATATTAATAATTCAAATTTTTCAATTGTTGTGGACCCGCTCAGCGGGTCTATCACAACGCTAAGCGTTGCAGGACTCGAATGGGTTGCCCGAAGGGATTGCCACCTCGCCCCGCTTCGCGGGGTACCCTGCCGGCTCGGTGCAATTCGGGGGTCAGGTTCTCGCCACAGCACTTCTAAAATTTAAAATTACAGATACCTTCGGCATCTTTAATTTTAAATGTGGGCGTGCCAGGACTCGAACCTGGGACCAGTCGTGTATAAGACGACCGCTCTACCAACTGAGCTACACGCCCATAAAGAGAAAAAATCTCTTTATGTTATTTTGATTTGATTATTTTTTCGTATTCTTCTCTTTCTATTATCTCCTTTTCTATTAAATTTTTGGCCACCTTGTCAAGTAAATTTTTGTGTTTTATCAAAAGTACCTCTGCATTTTTTTCCGAATTTTTTATAATCACATCAACTTCTTCATCAATTCTTTCAGCAATTTTTTCTGAATAATTTCTTTCACCAATGCCTTTTCCTAAAAACATTGCTTCCTCTTTTTCTCCAAAAGAAATTGGCCCTAATGACGACATTCCATATTCCTTAACAAGTTTTCTTGCTAATTCTGAAGCTCTCATTAAATCATTTGATGCTCCTGTTGTCATCTCTCCAAACTTAATTCTTTCAGCACAATATCCTCCAAGTAAAATTGCAATTTCAGTTTGAAATGCTGTCTTAGTTTTCATTTTTCTTTCTTCTGACGAAACTTGCAAAGTATATCCAGCTGCCATTCCTCTGGCAATAATAGAAATTTTTCTTACTGGTTCTGACTCTGGAGAGAATGTTGAAACCAATGCGTGACCTGCTTCATGAAAAGCTGCAATTTCCTTTTCTTTTTTAGATAAGATGTGAGATTTTCTTTCAGGCCCAAGTAAAACCTTTTCAATTGCTTCTAAAAATTCTTTTTGGTTAATTGTTGTTTTATTTTCTCTGGCTGCTAGTAATGCTGCTTCGTTAGCAATGTTTGCTAAGTCGGCTCCAGAAAATCCTGGGGTTCTTTCTGCAACTTCTCTGAAATTTACATCATCTGCTAAAGGTTTTCCAATAGCGTGAATTTTTAAAACTGCTTCTCTGTCGTGGACATCTGGTGGGTCTAAAACAATTTTTCTGTCAAATCTTCCTGGTCTTAATAATGCTGGGTCAAGAATATCTCCTCTGTTTGTGGCAGCCATAATAATAACATTGGTTTCTCTGTCAAAGCCATCCATTTCAACCAAGATTTGGTTTAAGGTTTGCTCTCTTTCATCATGTCCTCCGCCAATTCCAGAACCTCTGTGTCTGCCGATTGCATCAAGTTCGTCAATAAAAATGATGGCAGGAGCTGCTTTCTTTGCCATTGTAAACAAATCTCTTACGCGCGCTGAGCCAACACCAACAAACATTTCAACAAACTCTGAACCAGAGATTGAAAAGAAAGGAACGTTTGCTTCTCCGGCAACTGCTCTTGCTAATAATGTTTTTCCAATTCCAGCGGATCCCAAAAGCAAAACACCTCTCGGTATTTTAGCCCCCATTGCCAAATATTTTTTTGGGAATTTTAAAAAGTCTACAATTTCAACCAATTCTTCTTTTGCTTCCTTTAGCCCGGCAACGTCTTTAAAAGTGATTCTTTGTTTGTCGTGTCCCTCTGCTCCAAAAATTCTGGCTCTGGCTTTTGTAAAATCAAATGCTTGAGTGGCTCCGGTTTTTGCCTGCTTTATCATAGTCCAGAAAAAATATCCGAAAAGAACCAACGGCAAAACTCCAAAAACTATAACCCCTCCCCAGTCTTCCCAGAAGTTAGATTTTTCCGGTTGAATATCAATTGAAACTTTTTGCAGGCTGTCTTTATTAACACCTAAGTTCGTAAGCAGGTCGGTGATGCTTGTGTCAGCTTCTTTCATGGAGGTGCTTACAGTGTCATCGTTATAAGTAATCTCAAGAGAATTTCCGGAAACCGTAATTTCTTTTATTTTTCCCTGATTAATGTCGTTTACCAATTGCGTTGCTGAAATTTCTGTTGAGGTGGTTGATGGATAATAAATCAGGCTAAAAATTCCTCCGATTGCTATCAGAATTAAAATTACTATTAGAAAATTTTTAAAAAGTGGATTGATTTTCATTGTTTTTGTATATAGGTAATATTATCATTATTTTCTGCATAATTCAAGAAACAAAAAAACAGGCACCAAGCGTTTTGTTTTTGCAAACAATAACGTTTGGTGCCTTTGTTGCCTAGGTCAGACAACTAAGATTGCGAAGACGCTTCTTCGCTTCTCTTGAGTCTGCTGAAGGCTTGTGAAATTCCCAGTCTCAGGGCGACGGGCAATGAGTTGCCCCTCATTCCCTCAAAGTACTGAGGACCAACGACGGCGCCGCTGGCTTCCAGTAGCACGCAGAGTTCCGGGGTGGAGATGTGTTTGATGGTGAGCTTAGTCTTGCCATCAATCTCTTTGCGCTCCACCAGGGCTACGGCACAGCTTGTGATGTTGTAGGTGATGCCTTTTGGCTCACCTTCTTCATTTCTGGGTTCGTATTTGAACCCCGGATCAAATACGAGTTTGTACTCGCCGAGTCCTCCAAAAAAGAGGAATTCTTGATCCGTCAAAAGCTGTCCCGCGGGTTTCACTGGCCGAACCCTGGTCTTTTGTTGGGGTGCGGCGTCCTTCTGGTGCGGCACTACTGCTGGCTTGGCTGCCTGTGCAGGAAGTGCTTTTCTGGAAAACCTCTCTTTGGGCAAGCACTCGCCAAAGGCGGTGCGGACCCAGCAGGTCAGAACAAAGAATTCGTCTCTGACAAACCCGTTGAAGTCGTAGATTGGTTTGCCGTTTTCGTTCTTTTCGGGGCACAGGTGCCTCCTGTCTTTGGAGGTAATGTGATCCATAAGAACGAACGGTTCGTCAAACTGATCCTGCGCGGCTTTCAACGCCTCCATAGGACTGCCGACGGCGCCGATAACGTACAGCCGGTTTTTGGACCGGCGCAGTCTGATGCCGTTCTGTTGCTTTTTGAATTCCCAGCGGAGGAACGAGGTCTTCTCGTCAAACTCCGCCGAATCTCCAAACAGCAAGTCCTCGGGAGAAACGTCGTCTTCGGTCTTGGCAGAGAGTTCTTTTCGCAGTTTTTTGACTTCTGCTTTGTGAGTCTCTGCCAGTTCGTGCGAACGGGTTGCCACGGCTTCTGCCAATTTCTTGGCGGCGAAGTCATGGTAATGTCCGAAGGCGCAATCGGTGAGGTTGTAATCCTTGCCAAAGGCGCGGATGCATCCCTTTTCGTCCAGTGCTGCGGTAAAAATTTTGTAAGAACCTTTGCCGTTGCCATATGCGCTGGTTTCCAGCAAGTGGCAGAGCCACTCTTTGTCCAGAGCATGCCGGATGTCGTCTTGGAGAATAGCAACTCGGGTTAGATCCCTGACACGCAAGACAATCTTCTCAAGGAAGGGCCGGCGAGCAGGAAAGGCATCAAGTTCTGCCTTGATGATCTCGTCCTGATCCACTCCGTAGTTCAGCAGGAAATTGACGCCAGTTTCGTAATCTTTCTGGCGTTGGGAGTTGAGCTGACTCCCGTCTTCACACAGGTCGTCAAGGACTTCTACCCCGATCTTTTCCATCTGCTGAGCAAGTTCCCTGCAGAACGGTCTTACGGTGTCGGTCACCCAGTTGTAGGCTTCGTCGGCAATGCCGCTGACGTATTGGGTGATATCACTGGAGCTGATCATACTGCCATTTTGCCTTTCCGCCGGCTTCCTCTGTTTCAAAAAATTCAGAGGGAGGGTTTTCTTCTGGTGTTCCAGTTTCTTCCGAGCGGCCTCAAGGACTGCTCCGTTGTCGTTTCTACGCGTTGCCAAACCGCCCATTAACTCTGCAGCTTTCGCGCACATAGTTTTACTCCTGCCAAATCAAATGGCAAAAGAAGGTTTATTCCTTCACAAGTCGCCAAATAGGCGTAAATAAATTGTGAAGAGCTAATATATTATTATCATAAATTATAAATATTGTCAATATCATAAGCGTTGTTGTGAAGAGTATCTGCATTGACAATATATAATTTATTTGTTATAATTAATATAGTCCTTGTTAAAGTAGTCTTTTTTATTTTGGAGGTGCTATATGAGTGGCTTGATGAACGGTTCGGTTAGACTCGTAGTCCTTCAGTTCAGCTTCAGTAATTTGAAGTTGATTCCGTCGCAGATTCGGCAAAACAGTCAAAAACCGCCGAGCAAATTTGCTGACAGCAAGCCCGGGGTCTCAGGAGAACAGATTCTGAATCCGATTGAAAACGTCGGAGGGCTCCCCTTTCGTTTGGATTTGGCAAAGGCCGGCTATGTGCTCGTTGATGCCTTCAGCCGGATTGACCAGAAAAACGGTCAGCCATTTGGAATCGTAAGATTTGTTTTTGCACATCACAGCCACGCGACTTCATCGAAAGAATTTTTGAAAGTCCGAGGAGCGGCTGATGATGCGCTCTGCGAATTGTTGGAACAGGCGATGTGGCGCGTCAGAGGATTTCTCAACCACTTCTTTGAGGACGGAGTAATTGTTGACAATACCTACGTCGTTTCTATCAACTTGGAGGCTAGGTCTCCGCTGTTTGACGGAAACGGCAACCGACTCACCCGCTGGAAAAAAGACGAACATAATGAACGCATTGGAGATGCTCCGGTCCCACTGGAGCCAGTCCGCTTTTTGAGGATTACAGACGGCGACATCGCCGTCACTGAATAGCGGTTTTCAAGGCGCTCACACCATGACCGAGTTTTTGCGGAATTTTTCTGCAGACTCGGTCTTTTTATTTTAATGATTTATTGCAACAAAAAAACAGGAGATTAATCCTGTTTTTTTGTTTTACTTAGATTTTACTTTGCAACCAACTTAAGACTCATTCTGTGCTCCTTTGGTTCGATTAACAAAATTTGGAAGTCATATGTTTCGTTTTCTTTCAAAGACTTTTCCATTTCTTCCTTTGAGGCAAATTCCGAAACGTGACAGAGTCCTCTGATTTTTGGCATTATTTCTATAAAAGCGCCAAAAGCTGAAAACTTGATAACCTTTCCTTTTATAACATCTCCTTTTTTGTATTGCTTTTCAATTTCTTCCCAAGGATTTGTTTTTAATGCTTTTAATGAAAGGAATACTTGGTTGTTGTTGATATCAATGATTTTGGCTTTTACAGTTTCGCCAACTTTTACAACTTCAGATGGATTTTCAACAAGTTGCCAATCCAATTCTGAAATGTGAATTAATCCTTCGATTTGTGAATTTTTTGATTTTTCTTCAGTTGATTCTTCTGTTAATGGGAATCTGATGAAAACTCCGAAGTCTGCGATTCCTGTAATTTCTCCTTCAACGACATCACCCTTTTTGAAATCTTTTAAGATTTCTTTTATTTTTTCTTCTGTCTTTGCTTTTTCAGAAAGAATTAATTTATTTTCTGAAGCTAACAAATCAAGAATTTTAACTTCGAAAGTTTTGCCGATGAATTTTTGTAATTCCTTCAAGATCTTTTGTTTATCAGCATCTGCCACCCTTGGATAGTGGTCTGGAGATAATTGGGAAACAGGCAAGAATGCTTGTATTCCATTTATGTTTGTCAAAAGTCCTCCTTTGTTTACGCCAGAGATTCTGACATTTATAATTTCTCCGGTTTCTTTTAATTCTTTCAATTTCTGCCATCCGATTTCTTTTGTGGCATCTCTTAATGAAAGTTCTCTGTAGCCGTCATCGTTTTCTACTTCGATGATTTTAGCAAAAACCTTGTCTCCAATATTTAAGCTTTTGATAACTTCTTTTACGGCATAGAATTCTCTACCATAGATTATACCTGTGCCATGGATTCCTAAGTCGATGAAAAGAGATGATCTGTCTCTTGCTACAACTTTTCCTTCAATTGTGGCTCCTATTGAGAGCGGTGTTGAAGAACTTTTTATTATATTTTTTTCCATAATATTTTTTGCTTTAATGGTTTGAACCACTAAAAAAGCACGGTTTATTTGTCTCCCCCTTTAAGGGTTCTGCTGCCGCTCAGCAGTATTACTAATAAAATATTAATTTAAATTTACCACAAATCTTATTTATTTGCAATACCGCTATGAAAACTTGCAGTTTAGGAGTCTGTAAATTAATAATTTAAGTTATTCACAGAAAAAACAGTAAACATTGATATTAATTTTGTGATATAATTAAAAAATATATTAAAAATAATTAATTATTAAAAATAAACTCAATGAAATCTAAAATATTTATTGCGGTTATAATCTTTGTAATGGCAATCTCTTTTGCTGTTCCTGCAAGTGCACTCACAGCAGCAGAGCGTCAAACTTTAATTGACCAAATACAAGCCAGGCTGGCAAGCGTCCAGGCAGAATTGGTCTCTCTCCAACAGCAGCTGCTCCAGTTGCTTAATGACACCGGAGACACTACAATCGCCTGCTCTTCGGCATCCAGTTGCGGGACAGACGGTTTTTCGGGCGCTGCTTTTTGCACTGACGGAAATGTTTATCAAAGCTACACCACTTATAGCTGCAGCAACCCAGGTACAACAAGCTCAGTCTGTTCGGCTGCTACAACATCTAAATTAAAAACGACTTGTTCTTCAAATCAGACTTGTACTAGCGGTTCTTGCGTTACCATAATAACAGGAGTTGAAGAAGGCTGTACCGCCAACTGGAGTTGTTCGGATTGGACTGTTTGCTCAGGCGGTTATAGCAGTTATCAGACAAGGTCCTGCTATGATACAAATTATTGTAATGATACCGCCAATAAACCAAATGAATATAAGGCTTGCGGAGCTGAGGACGAAACCACAACTACAACAGACGAGGAGGAAACTACAACTACCGAAGATAAAGTTGGTCCTTCAGTAGTATCAATTGTCACGTCTAACGGCGGGCAAACTGGATATATAGATTCTGGAGATAAAATTGTAGTCACTTTTGACAAGGCCATTGACCCTGCTTTTAATAACAAACTCACAAAAGGCGGAACCTCTTCGGGAGTTGTTTATGGTCAGACAGGAGGAGTCTGGATTGCTTCTTTAACCGGGAAATTAACAATTCAGAACATTGCTTCATTTGATGTCGGAACAATAAAGTCATCAGTAAACTTTGTGGTTAATCTTGCCCTTAGCTCAGATGGAAAAGTTTTGACAATAACTATCACCAGCGGAAGTGCCGAGATTACAAAAGAACAATTCAGCGATGCAAAACAAATTGCTTACACAATTGTAAACGAAGATGGATACGCCATGAAAGCCGGAACTATTAGTTCCTTATCTGGAACTTTTGGAGGCTCTATTAATCCAGACGTCGAAGACGAAACTGTAAATTTGAATACTTCAGTGGTTGTCGCTAACGGAGGAAGACTCGGATATATAGATTCAGGAGACACTATTAAAGTGACTTTTTCAAAAGAAGTTGATCCAAAAACATTTAACACTTATCTTACAAAAGGCGGAACCGTAGAAGATGTTTATGATGTTTTAAGCGCAACATTTTCCAAAGGATATATTGTAGCAAGGAACTTAGGCGGGGTAATACAACTTGTCCAATTTGATGTTGGCACTCTTACGGCCTCAAAAAAGATAACCTCAGGAGAAGTTAATTTTTTGGTAAAACTTTCACTTGATAAAACAGGTAAAATTTTAACAATAACTATTACCGCTGGAAAGGTTGCAATTGCGAGCGAAGCCTTTAGCAACGCTACAACAACTTTTGGCGGGATATATGCCAGCGGAGAAAATTCGGTGACAAACATCAGGAGCTTGGACAGTATGCTGTCCGGAACTTTTGGAGGAAATGTCGGCGGGGATGCGGAAGATCCTGTCTCAGTCACAAAACCAACTGTGACTACGGATAAGTGTTCTGCTGCCAAGTTTTCAATTGAATCCAATTCATATAAATTAGTGACCGGGAAAACATATACCCTTAAGGTCAATGCAGCTTTTACAACATATAGCAAAATCGGTCTTTGCTCGGGCAGAAGTTATTCTGTTTATATAGACGATATGAACAACTCCAACAAACTAATAGCCTCCGGAAAGTTGAGTTCTTCTTGCCAAGCTGCTACCGGAGCCAGTGGCAATGTCATGTATGGGGCTTGTTCTGAATTTAAATGGACCGTACCGCTAGATTTAGTTTCTGGCGCGCACGATTTAATTGCTGTTGTGAAGACAAGCAATGGAGATGGGGTTAGTACAACAAGCCAATCCTTTACCGTAAGCGAATCTACGGCAACAGCCTCAAACTGCGTTGATTCGGATGGGTCAAATTACTGGAGTAAAGGAACTGTTACGCTGGATAATACTGTAAAGACAGATACCTGTATTGGCGCAACCCTTACAGAATATTATTGCGGGGAAGATGGGCTTATAAAATCCAAAACATTTGCCTGTCCGTCAGGATGTAATAACGGAACTTGTACAACAGAATTTGCAATAAAAGATGTTATAGTAGGATCTTCATTGGGAGGAAACCTTGCTGTTTCTTGGACTCAGAAAGGGATGGATTCAGGCAAATTAAATTTGACATTGGTGGAAAAGTCTTATTCAATAAGCAACACAAATACCCAGGCTCTTGGAACAGAAAAATCATCAAAGAGTTATTCTATGGCAACAGGAGTTCCGGTGACAGATGGCTCTTATACATGGGTTATGCCGACTACAATTAGACCGAACGTTGACTTTTACGCCGACTACATTACAGCTTCCAGAAGATGGTATTATACTACCGATGCAAATAATTATGCGCATAAATATTATATATCAATTGAGTCTGACTCTGGAGCAAAACTGATCAGTGATGGCTTTGATATTTCATATTGTATCAACCGTAATGCCTGTTGTTTGGGAGGCACTAAATTTGATTATTATTCAGCAGCAACCTCTTATGCAGTTTATAACAACACTTTGTCTCAGACAGCTGTAGATAAATGCACAGGAAATGTTCTGACTGATTATCGCTGCGATGGTAATACTTTAAAAACAGCAACATATACTTGTGCTAATGGCTGCAGTAATGGAGCCTGTAAAAAAGAAACCAGTTCAAGTTTGGATTACAAGAGCTTAAAGAGAGGAGGAATTTATAGCGTACACGTATGGCTGGGCGGATTTACCTCAACGGATTTAAGTCAAAATTTGATAAATATTTATCTTGTTTCTTCATCAGGGCAAAAATATTCAATATTTACAGATGTTGATCCCTACGGAACAGAACCCTCAAACGATGTAAGCACAAATCGTTATTATAGAAAAGACTGGACCGTATCAAAAGAATTGCCTGCTGGAAGCGGATATAGAATACTGGTTGAATTTGCCGGAGTTAAAAATTACAGCAGCGTATTCTATATAAACTAGGTGTTCCAAAAAACCGCGTTAATCCGCGGTTTTTTAATTTCTGAAAATTACAATATTTTTGACAAAAAATGTAAAGTTGAACTCCTGGAACCTTTGTGTTAAAATAACAAAATTTAAATGAATTATTATGGCAAAAATTTATTTCGCAGGACAATCCTGTTTTCAAATTTCAATATCTAACTCAAAGGACAATTCGGCAGATATTGTTATAGATCCTTTTGACGAAGAAACCGGGTTAAAACTTCCCAACCTTTCGGCAGATATCCTTTTGGTTACTCATCAGCATCACGACCATAATTATATCAAGGGGATTAAGGGCGAGCCATTTATAGCTCAAGGTCCTGGGGAATATGAAATCAGAGGAGTTTTTGTAACAGGAATCCCCTCTTTTCATGATGATAAAGAAGGAAAAGAAAAAGGACAAAATACTATATATACAATAGAAGCCGAAGAGTTGAGATTTTGTCATTTGGGAGATTTGGGACAAAAACAGTTGACCGACGAACAGGTTGATAAAATTGGACAGATTGATGTTTTGATGATTCCTGTTGGAGGACAATATACAATTTCTTCGTTAGAAGCTCAGAAAATAATTGGTCAGATTGAGCCAAGGATTGTAATTCCAATGCATTATGCTTTGCCAAAGTTAAAAATGGAATTAGACGACGTTGCCAAATTTTTAAAAACAATGGGAAAGCCTTCTGTAGTTGCACAAGATAAATTGGTAGTAAAGACCTCAACGCTTCCAAAAGAAGGAATGGAAATAGTAGTTTTGCAGCCTTAGCTTTTTTGCACAAAAATTAGTTAGTTGTATGGATTTTAAAAATATCAAAGAAAAATTTAAAAGTTTTATAGAACACTTGCGCGGATTGGATGAACAGCAAAAAAAGACTATCATATTAGTAATAGTTGTTATATTAGGACTAATAATGGGATTTTTTTGGTTAAGGAGCGCTGTAATAAGATTGGGAAACTTTGAATCAATGGATTTAAAGTTTTCAGGACCGGAAATGCCAGAAATTTTTCCAAGCAATACTCAATCCGAGGCAGAATTTGATACAACAGATTGGCAGACATATGAAAATAGCGAATATGGATTCAAAATAAGCTATCCCAAAGAAGCTTCTTTAAAAGAGATTGATAGCTCAACAATAAATATTTATCTTAATGGCGAAACTAATAGATTGGATTTTAGAATATCAGCTTTTGCAAATGACGAACAATATAAAACTATAGACGAATTAATTTTGGGTGAACAAGTAAAACAAAATCATCAGGAGCTAACTGTATTTAGCACAATACCGCAAAATTATACAAAAACAAATTTGGATAACACGTCATCAATTGAGTGGAATACATTTCACGAAACAGCTGGAAAAATAGGTATTACTTCAATTGTGTTAAAAGATGAATATTACTATGAAATAACTGCCCGTTCAGATCCATTGGATGGCGGATATATATCAGAATTTACAGAAGAAAATAACAAAATTTTAAGAGAGATACTTTCAACATTTAAATTTACAAATAATTCGGAAATAAAATAAAAATATGCCAGCAGAAGAACCAAGAAATAAATTAGTTGAAATAGGAAACGTTGATAAAAGGGAAATTGTCACGGAAATGAAAGAATCGTACATTGCTTACGCAATGTCGGTTATTGTCGCTCGTGCGCTTCCTGATGTTAGAGATGGATTTAAACCTGTCCACAGAAAAATTTTATATGCAATGAACGAATTAGGACTGGGAGCTTCGGCTAAATTTAGAAAATCTGCCGCGGTGACCGGAGATGTTTTGGCAAAATATCATCCGCACGGAGATACTGCTGTTTATGACTCTATGGTTAGAATGGCGCAGGATTTCAATATGAGATATCCTTTGATTAATGGTCAGGGAAACTGGGGATCAATTGACGGAGACGGAGCTGCAGCTATGAGGTATACAGAATGTAAACTGACAAAGATTGGAGAAGAAATGTTGCGCGATATTGAAAAGGATACGGTTAACTTTACAGACAACTATGATGGTACAAGACAAGAACCAGTTGTTTTACCTTCTCCATTTCCACAGCTTTTGTTAAACGGAACTTTGGGAATTGCCGTTGGTATGGCAACAAATATTCCGCCACACAACTTAACAGAAGTGTTGGATGCTTCCATATATATGCTTGATCATCCAAAGGCAGAGACAGAAGATTTATTCCAGTTTATACAAGGACCGGATTTTCCAACAGGCGGAATAATCTATGACCAAAAAGAAATCATTTCTGCTTACTGCCAGGGAAAGGGGGCTATCTTAATTCGCGGAAAAGCAGATATTGTTGAGAGAAAAGACGGATCTGAACAAATCATAATCACAGAAATACCCTATCAAGTTTTGAAATCCACTTTGGTTGAGCAAATGGCTGAATTGGTTTCTGAAAAGAAAGTTGAAGGAATAAAAGATATCAGAGATTTGTCTGACAGAGAAGGAATGAGAATTGTTATTGATGTTAAAAAAGGCTTCCAGCCACAGAGGATTTTAAATAGGCTTTATAAGTTTACAAACCTGCAGAAATCTTTTCACTTAAATATGCTGGCTTTGGTCGGAGGAATTCAGCCGGAGACTTTGTCATTGGTTGATGTATTAAAATATTTTATTGAACACAGGAGAGAAGTTGTTGTCCGCAGAACAAAATTTGATTTGGAAAAAGCCAAGGACAGGGCTCATATTTTAGAGGGATTAATGATTGCTTTGAAAAATATTGATGATGTTATTGCAACCATTAAAAAGTCCAAAGACAGAGAAGAGGCCAGAGAGAACTTAATGAAGAGATTTAAGCTTACTGAAAAGCAGGCTGTGGCTATTTTGGAGATGAGGCTGCAAACATTGGCAGGATTGGAGAGAAAGAAGATCGAAGATGAACTAAAAGAGCTTTTGGCATTAATCAAGGAATTGACGTCAATTTTGAAATCTCCTGAAAAATTGGGAGCAATTCTTAAAAAGGAGTTTCAAGAATCAAAAGAGAAATTTGGAGATAAGAGAAGGACAAAAGTTATTAAAGGAAAATTGGGAGAAATTACAGAAGTTGATTTGGTTCCGCTGGAGGAAACCATTGTCACTTTGACAACCGGCGGGTATATAAAGAGAATCAATCCTGCAACCTATAAAATCCAAAAGAGAGGTGGCAAAGGAATTATGGGAATGAAAACAATGCAAGACGACATTGTGGAGCATTTCCTGTGCGCTTCAACACATGACAACTTGATGTTCTTTACGGATTCTGGAAAAGTTTTCCAGACGCAAGTTTATGAAATTCCGGAAGGGACAAGAGTTGCTCGCGGAAGAGGTTTGATGAACTTTTTAGAAATGTCCAATGAAGAAAAAGTTTTGTCGTTGGTCCCGACTACAAGCAAAAAAGAAGAATCAGGCAAATTCAAATATTTGGTAATGGTGACAAAGAACGGAAGGATTAAAAAGACTTCTTTGGATGAATTTGAAAATGTTAGAAAATCCGGGATTATTGCCATTAAATTAGAGAAGGGAGACTTATTAAAAAAAGTTGTCAAAACAACCGGCGAGGACGATATTATTTTAACAACCAAAAATGGAATTGCTATCAGATTTAAAGAAAAAGACATCAGACCAATGGGAAGATCAGCCGCTGGAGTCAAGGGTATAAGGATTAAAAAGGGAGATGAGGTTGTTGGAATGGATGTAATTGAAAAGAATCCGCCGATAGACGAAAAGACCCAAAAACCCGTAAAACAATATTTGCTTGTTGTTATGGACAATGGCTATGGAAAACGAACAGACGTTTCGCAATACAAAGTCCAGGGTCGCGGTGGTTCCGGAATTAAAACAGCCAAAATTACAAGCAAAACAGGCTCAATTATCCTGGCTTCAAAATTGGAGGACTCAGCAGAGGAAGAGGACCTAATCGTAATATCGCAGCACGGACAAGTTATTAGAACAAGTGTTAAATCCATATCGGTTTTAGGCAGAGATACGCAGGGAGTCAGAATAATGAGATTGGACGAAGGCGACAAGGTCGCTTCAGGGGCTTGCCTTAAGGATTAACTTATCCACAGCTTGATTGTAAAAAATTTGATATATTTGGTATAATAGAATAAAGAAATTATTTATTATATGAATAAAAAAAGAGCCTTACCATTTTTAGCTGTAAGCCTGATGGGTTTATTGGTTTTGATTCAGGCCGTTCCCGTATTAGCGGTATCAGTTAAAAACCCCATTGGGTATAACACTTTTCCTGAGCTCTTAATGGCAATCGCAAATGGAATTGCGGTAGTTGTCGGGTCTTTAGGTGTTATAATGATTATATGGGCAGGAATTCTTTTTCTTACATCAGCCGGAGATCCTGCAAAATTAGGAAAAGCCAAGAGTGCCTTAGCATGGGCTATTGCCGGAATCGCGATAGGAATATCAGCAAGCGGAATCATTGAATTAATCAAAAAAATAATGGGTACGACATAAAAAGCAAATTTCTAAAAGGTCGAATTTAATTGATTTAAAAAACAAAAAATAATAATAAGCAACTCTTCTATTTTTTTCTTTTGAAAAATATGAGAGGATAAATAAAAAAGTAAAATGAATAAAAAAATTATATTAACTTTAGCTCTTCTTAGCTTGGTAACATTACCGTTAGTCGCCGCAGCACAACCTTCAACATCAATTAGCAGTATTTCTCAGTTAATATCAAAATTGGAAGCTGCATTGTGGACAATTTTCGGAGGTATTGCAGTTGTTATGTTCGTTGTAGCCGGTATCTTATTCTTAACAGCAGGAGGATCTCCTGATAAAGTTGCAACAGCAAGAAACGCAGCAATTTGGGGAGTGGCCGGTGTTATCGTTGGTATTATGGCATACTCCATAATAGAAATTGTGGAGAGTATGGTCTAATCAGTTTGGAATTTTTTATCTTTGCCTCGTTGATTAAGCGGGGCAAAGATAAATTAAATTATCTTAAATATGAATAAAAAAATATTACTTTTAATACTGTTTAGCGCATTAATTTTGCCGCTAAGTATTTATGCATGGGAGGTTCCGTCAGAACCAGGTTCTGTTGAGAGTATCGGGAAGATAATGAGCAATATCGTTAACACTGTTTGGATGATTTTTTCAGGCATAGGTACTATTATGATGGTGGTTTCCGGAATTTGGTTTCTTACAGCCAATGGAGATCCAGGAAAACTTTCAACAGCAAAAAATGCTTTTATATGGGGAGTAATCGGAGTTGGAGTTGGAATAGTGGCATTTTCAATAATAACGCTCGTAGAGCACGGAATATTGATGTAGTATAGCGATAAAAATATGGATATATCAACAATAATGTCAAACGTTATCAAGATGGTTATGTGGCCGCTTTTTTCCGGCCTGGTTGTGATAATGTTTATGTATGCGGGAATTCTATACTTAACAGCAAATGGTGATCCTTCAAGATTAACCAAGGCTAAATCAGCTGTGATATGGGCAGTAGCCGGAATTGCAGTTGGGATATTGGCTTATTCCGCTCAAAGTTTGATAGGAAAAATTTTAGGAGTTTAAAACAGTTTTAAAATCCGAGATATGTAATAGTTTCGGCTTTTATGATATAAGAGAATAAAGATTAATTAGCCGGCGTGGCGGAACTGGAATACGCGTTAGTCTTAGGAACTAATCTCGTAAGAGTTGTGGGTTCGAGTCCCACCGCCGGCACCAATTAAAAACCAGCACTTGTGCTGGTTTTTAATTGGTTTTCTTTTGATTAAGATTACGCTGCTTTTATTCCGATTCTTCCCTTGCCCGTTCCTGACTCTTCATTTTTAGGAATTTTAATTGTTAAAACCCCTTTATCCATTTGTGCATCAGCCTTATCTATGTCTATGTTTTCTGGTAGTACAATTTTTCTGGAAAAAGGTCCCCAGTAGCATTCTTGGTAAAAATATTTTCTATCAGGGTTGTCATTAGGGTCACATCTGTTCCCTTTTATAATCATCATGTCTTTCTCCAATGAAATGTCTAAATCTTTTATTTGTATTCCAGCAATAGCTGTTGAAACTACAAACTCAGCTCCTGTCTCATAAACATCAACTACCAACTCCCCATCTTGATCAAACACTTCGCTTTGCTGTATTGGTTCTGGTGTTTCGTCTACATTTTTAGCCTTTAATTTTGCCATAAGGATTAAGTTTACAAACGCTTTTTAGTTGTTTGAGCTGTTCAAAACCCAAAGAAGTAAAAATAGCGAGTATAATTAAAATTGTTATAGGGATAATTATTTTTAGATTTCCCTCTAATGCTATTATAGAAAAATCATAGATACCATGCAAGACTATAGCCATAATTATTCCACTTGTAGCTTCCAGCCATCTATTTTTTTCATCGCACAAAGAAATGGCAATGGCGTATCCGATAATTGCCGAACATAAAGTATGCAAAAAAGTTCCACCAACAAATCTTATGAGGCTTATTGTTAAGGTCCTTTGCACCAAAAATTCAAAAGAGTAATTTCCGGTTGGTATTACTATGTAGAGAATATTTTCTATGGCACTAAATCCCAACGCTGTTATTACCATATAAAGCATAAGATCTATTGGTTCATCAAGGTGGGGGCTGTTTATTATCCTTAGTTTTACTACCAGGTATTTAAAAAATTCTTCCGAGAAGGATATTACAAAAAACCAATATATTAAAACTATGATAAGGGCTAGCGGGGTAAGCCAGGAAACAGGGGTTACTAACAGAGTATCTAGGTCAGCAAGCCCCATATGGGCAGAAAAGTAGTTGATGGATTTTGATAGACCCATCTGAATAAAAAATACTGGAACCGTGATAGCTGCCCCCCATCCGAATATCTTAAGAATCATTAAATTTGATTCTGGATGCACGTCTTTTCTCAAATAATAAAGAAGCCAAATCAAGCTGGGAAGCAATCCGAAAATAATGTAAATTATTATCATTAAATCCATAATTGATTGAGTATGGAGAGGTCAGACCTTTCCATAATGATTCTTGTTAAAAAATATATAAGGTCAGACCTCGGGCCAAACCTCTATCATTAAGCTTTTCTGCTTATTTTTTATTGGCCCGCCTAGACTCTCGCCTCGATTTGGCGAGGCTGGAAGCTGCTGATAAATTTCTTCAGTTATAAATGGCATAAAAGGATGCAGAGTTTTTAATGATTCAGACAGTAATGTTAGCAAAAGATGCTGGCTGGCGAGTTTTGCTTTAGCATCGGTTCCATAAAGTCTAGTTTTCTCTCCTTCAATAATCTTATCGCAAAACGTGTGCCAAAAATAGTGGTAAATTTTTTCTGAAGCAATGTAAAATTTATACTCGTCCATATCCTTGGTTATTCCTTTAACTTGCTTCTGAAAATCTTTCAGTATTTTTTTATCTTCAGCTGTAGGTTGAATCTTTTCGTTTGGATTGTATCCTTCTAAATTCATTAAAACAAATCTTGAAGCGTTCCAAATCTTTGTAGCAAAATTTCTGTAGCCTTTTATCTTATTTTCATCTAATGGTAAAGAAGTTCCAGGAGTATTTCCAACAACTAAACTCATACGCAAGGCATCTGTTCCAAATTTTTCAATTAAGTCTAAAGGATTAATAACATTTCCTTTTGACTTCGACATTTTTTGGCCCTTGGCATCCAAGACTAATCCGTGAAGATAAACATTTTCAAACGGTACTTTTTTTGTGTTGTAAAGAGAAAACATAATCATTCTACTCACCCAAAAGAAAATAATATCTCCTGCGGTTTCCATAACATCGGTAGGGAAAAATGTTTTGAAATCTTTTGATTTAGGAAATCCCAAAGTTGCATAAGGCCATTGTCCAGAAGAAAACCATGTGTCAAAAGTATCAGTTTCTTTTATAAGATTCCCCCCGCATTTTTTACAAATTGTAATTTTACCTTGCCCCGCCGAAGCCTCTGGCGAAGGGGGGTCTTCTATATCAATTACAATTTCTCCGCATTTTTCACAGGTTTTGGCAGGAATTGGGATTCCCCAAACAATTTGTCTGGAAATATTCCAATCTATGATGTTGTTTAGCCAGTGCAAAGCAATTTTTTTATAATGCTCTGGCACGATTTTTACTTTATTGGTTTTGATGGCTTTTATAGCAGGTTCGGCCAAGGGTGTCATTTTTAAAAACCATTGTTCTTTTATCTGTGGTTCGATAAGCGAATTACATTTATAGCAAGTTTTAACAATGTGTTTATAGTTTTCTTCGATTTTTTCAACCAAACCTTTTGACTGTAATTTTTCAATAATTTTTGGTCTGGCTTCTAAAATTTTCATTCCAGAAAATTCTCCGGCAATCGGTAAAAGCCTGCCATAAAAATCTAAAATTTGTTCTTTTATTAAATTATGTCTTTCTGCAATTCCAAAATCTATCGCATCATGCCATGGAGTAATTGTCATAACTCCAGTTCCAAATTCCATATCAATAACATCGTCTTTTACAACAACGGCTGTAACGGGTCCATTTATCCATTCTAGCTCAATTTTCTGGCCTTCTTTGTAGTCTTTATATCTTTTATCTTTTGGATGCATTACCACATATTGCTCCCCAAATTTTGTTTCTGGTCTGGCAGTGGCAATTGTAAATGGGCCGTATTTTAAATAATAAAATTTATCAACTTTTTCTGTGTCGGTTGTTTCCAAATCAGATAAAGATGTTTGATGTTTTGGACACCAATTGATTATTTTTTTACCTTTGTAAATTAAGCCGTCTTTATAAAGTTTTTCAAATGTTTGGTAAACAGTTTGGACTATATCTGGATCTAATGTAAATTTTTCTCTAGACCAGTCGCACGAAGCCCCCATTCTTTTAATTTGAGACTTGATATTCTTTTTATTTTCTTGTGTAAAATCCCAAATTTCTTTATATAATTCTTCGCGAGTCATTTTGAATCTTGACCTCTCTTCTTTTTCCAGCTTTTTTTCGTAAACAACTTGAGTTTCAAACCCTGCGTGGTCTAGTCCAGGGAGCCACAAAGCCTTGAATCCTTGCATCCTTTTGTAGCGAATCATAATATCTTCAACTGTCATGGTTAAAGCATGTCCTGCGTGCAAATTTCCATTAGCATTAGCTGGAGGCATTATGATTGTAAACGATTTTTTGTGGCGAGAGGGTAAGTTATCTGGATTAAAAAAACCAGACTCCTCCCAGAGCTTGTAAATCTTTTCCTCGGTGTCTTTCGAATTGTATTGTGGTGATAATTCCATAGCAATTAATTTCTCTATTTTACCAGAATAATTTATTCGGGTAAATCTTGACAAATCTGCTATAAAATGTTATTATTAATATATAGGTAAGTACGGTGCTTCCCTACGAGCTCTTCACAATTTGTTCGAAAAACGATCCTTCGGGAGATTGTCATGAAGACATTGATATGTTTCATTGCTGGTCTACTCTCGATTGTCTCGGGAGTATGGCTGGTTATTCTCGTTCATTACGGGATTCTTAATTCCTCGGCATACGTTTTTGCCGTTGCCAATGTTTTGTCGGGAGTAAGAGTTTTTTCTCTTTATTTACCGCTATTCAGATGGCAATGCTTGAGTCTTACATATCACAACCAGAATACAGAAGTTATTCTTGTGGACAACGATTTGGGGTAGACATTGTGTTTTCCCCTATTCTTTAACTCTTTTGGAAGGATACGCAGATGGATTTCTCTTGGCAGATTTTGGGAATTGTCTTCGCCGTCAACGCAGGATATATGGCCTTCATGTATCTTCTGCAGGCTACGGATAACAGTTTGCCGCCCAGGCACTCTCTCATCCCCGGCACGAACCAGAAGTTCATCTATATGCAGGATTTCCATTCCTGCAGTTGGGGAGACTTCATCGCCATCCCGTTGATTGTAAATGCATTCGTGCATTTGGCGGTTAACGGGTTCATCAATTCGTGGCAAGTACCGCTATTGATTGTGGTCGCCGTTGTCGATGGACTTGGCTTCTGGAAGATGTGCCTTAGCAAGGACCACAAGCCAGATCAAGGATTTCCTGAGATTGGTAAGATAAGCCGACACGGCTTATCGCATCTTCCCTATCACGGAGCAGGTGTGGCAATGTCATTGCTTATCATCTGGCATCTCGCTGTCGGAAATCTCAGAGGTCCTGTTTTATACGTCGCCTTGTTGGGAGGTGTAATTTACATCTCATCTTTCGTGGCTGATATAAAGTCAGGAAATTTCGATCCGCTCAAAAAGGTCTAGCCTAGACTAAAAACTTGGCAAACATATATAGCCGTTGAAACCGAAACATTTCGGAGTCAACGGCTGTTTTTTTTGAGTGGCAGAATAAATTATTCTATTCGCAGATTAGCATCAGCTTTTAAATCTTGCCAACTAGTAATTTCTTTTTTATGGAAATATCCTGTAATGGCTGTCATTAATCCGTTGTCTGTTGAGTGGTCAATTTCAGGAAATAGTAATTCGGCGCCTGGCAAGTCCTGGTGCATTTTTATAAATAATTGAGTTTTTAATTCGTGGTTTGCTGAAACTCCCCCGCCTAAAATAACTGTTTTGGCATTGTAATCCTTTGCAGCTTGAACTGTTTTTTTAATCAAAACGTCAACAATTGCTTGCTGAATTTCTGCGCACATTTCTGAAATATATTTTTTATCTTTCTGAGTTGTTTTGTTTTGTTTTTGATGATGATACAAAATAGCAGTTTTTAATCCAGAGAAACTAAAGTCATAATCTTTAGTATTTATCATCGGTCTTGGAAGATTCACGGATGTTGAACATCCATAGGCTTTTTCGGCGAGTTTTGAGATTACTGGCCCTCCTGGATATTCTAATCCCAAAATCTTAGCAGCCTTATCAAAACATTCTCCGGCTGCGTCATCTCTAGTCTCTCCGAGAATTTTGTAATCTCCAATTTCTTTGACCAAAATTATTTGAGTGTGTCCACCCGAAACAACCAAAGAAATGGCGGGAAACGCAATATCTTTTTTATTTAGGTAGTTTACTAAAATGTGTGATTCAACGTGATTAGTGGCAACAATTGGAATATTCCAAAAATAAGAAAGCACGCGAGCTAAATTTACTCCAACCCATAAACACGGTTCCAATCCCGGGCCATTGGTGACTGTAATAAAATCTATGTCAGGTTTCTTGTATTTTTTGAAAAAAGAAATAATTTTTTTGCAAAGCTCTGGCTCTCGTTCTAAAATTTCTTTTATTTTTTCAGTTTTTACTTTGTTGGCTGGTTTTGTTGGCAATAATAAATTGGCTTCTGTTAAAGATTTAATTAAAACTGGAACGCAATTTTTTTGATGTTCTCTTTTTGCCATTGCAGGAAAAACTCCACCATATTTTTTATGGATTTCTATTTGCGAGGAAATAGTATTTGATAAAACCCTGAAATCGCCAGCTTTGCTGGCGTCTAAAATTGCTATTCCTGTGTCATCGCACGATGTTTCTATTGCTAATATTTTCATCTGTTTTATGAATAAATATACTATAAATCTTGCAAAAGTTCAATTTTTAGGTTAATATTTATCTATACTATTTTGGTCCCATCGTCTAGCCTGGTCTAGGACACTTGGTTTTCATCCAAGAAACTCGGGTTCAAATCCCGATGGGACCACAACGCTCAGCGTTGTGAGAGGTCCGCTTAGCGGACCCACCATGCTGATTTCATTTTATGTATTATGTTTATATTTTACATAGTAAAAAAGATGGAAATTTGTACATTGGATTTACTCCCAATTTGAAGAATAGGATAGTCGCTCATAATAATGGTTTTGTTTTGTCTACCAAAAATAGAAGACCGTTATCCCTTATTTATTATGAATCATACCTTCATCAGTGCGACGCTAAGCGTCGCGAATTATTTCTGAAAGGAGGTAATGGTCATAGTCAACTTAAAGTTCAACTGCAAGATAGTTTTAAGAAAGTAAAATATAAGTATAAGTAATCACATGGATAAAAAAGATTATTTAGATATTTCAAAAGCCAGCGATCTCAAAAATACAAAAGACAGAATCTTGTATCGCTTTTTGGAAATTTTACCCGGAACTATAAGCCTAGGAACTCTTTTTGGAGTTCTTATTTTTTCTTGTTTTTGGCCATCATGGGTAGCAATCTTTATGATTGTTTTTTGTTTCTTTTATCTGATTAGGGTTTTATATTTTTCAATTCATAATATCTTAGGCTATTTTAAAGTTAAAAATCACACTAAAAAAGATTGGCTTTGCGAATTGAGAAAATTGCACCAACAACACGGAGAAAAGAGTTGGAAAAATATTTATCATTTAATTGTTTTGCCGACCTATAAAGAAGGAAGAGAAATTGTTGATGAAAGCATCGATGCACTTTTGGAGTCAGATTATCCAAAAGAAAAAATGATGGTTGTTTTGGCAATTGAAGACCGTGCAGGAGAGCCTGCTAAGCAAATGGCAAGGGAGATTGAAAAAAAATACAAAGATAAATTTTTTAAATTTTTAATTTCAGTACATCCTGATAATATTCCAGGAGAAATTGGCGGAAAAGGCTCGAATACTGCTTGGGCTGGAAAAGAATCTAAAAAAATGGTGGACGAATTAAAAATCCCTTGTGAAAATATTTTAATTTCTACTTTAGATATTGATACAAAAGTTTATCCTGGATATTTTGCCTGTGTCACTTGGTATTATTTAACTTCTGAAAATCCAGAGAGAGCAAGTTATCAGCCAGTTCCAATTTATAATAACAATATCTGGACAGCTCCCGCTTTTTCGCGTGTAGTTTCATCTTCAAATACTTTTTGGCAAATGATTCAGCAAGAAAGAGCTGAAAAATTAACAACATATTCCTCTCATTCAATGCCAGCCAGAGTATTTTTTGAGGTTGGATACCCAAGCAGCGTGGTTCAGGATGATTCAAGAATTTTTTGGAAGGCCTATCTGTATTACGATGGAGATTATAGAGTAGTTCCAATTTATTATTTGGTTTCTATGGACGCCGTTATGGCAAAGAATTTTTGGATAACAGTTATTAATCAATATAAGCAACAAAAGCGTTGGGCTTGGGGGTGCGCTGAAATTCCATATTTGCTTTTTGGATTTTTACAAAACAAAAAGATTCCCAAATCAACAAGACTTTTGCACACATACACAATCTTAGATGGATTTTGGTCCTGGGCAACATCAGCTTTACTTTTATTATTGTTAGGTTGGTTGCCAATATTGTTGGGTGGAAAGAGTTTTAACTTTACCGTTTTATCATTTAACCTGCCAATTTTAACAGGCAGAATAATGACAATTTCTCTAGTTGGAATGTGTATCTCTGCAATTTTAAGCTCGGTGCTTTTACCGCCGTTGCCGAAAGATATGGGCTGGTTTAAAAAATTGCAAAAGAGGTCATTTATTATTTTGCAGTGGATAATGTTGCCAGTCACATTAATTCTATTTGGTTCTTTGCCAGCACTGGATGCTCAAATTCGTTTAATGTTGGGCAAATACATGGGTTTTTGGGTCACTGAGAAGGTGCGTAAGTAAATTTGCTAGTTATTTGATTGTAAGAATTTTGCTTAAGAGGTATAATTGTTTAATAGAAACAAGTTAAACAAATAAATTAAATTATGAAAAAGCAAATTTTAAATTTTATGCGAGAGTTTGTTTCTAACGAAAAGAGAAATTATAGGATGCAAATAGGCTCTACATTAGCATCTTCTTTAGCCGGAGTTGTCTGCGGAGCAGTTATGGCATCTATTATTTGGTATATAGCTTTTCAATATACTATAGAAACTTTATTAGCCAGATAATTCCAACTAAAAAACCGACCCCTGATGCGGGTCGGTTTTTTAATTTTTATTCAAAGTGTATCCTCTGCTGGAAGGCTTTAAGTCTCTCTTTTAAATTTGGATAATCCTTAAGTTCTGGATCTTTTTCTAGAATTTCTTTAGCTGCTTGTCTTGTTTTTTCTACTAAAAATATATTTGAAAGTCCTTGCATTGCCATGTCACCAATTCCCCATTGTTGGGTTCCATAAAGACTTCCGGGACCCCTAATTTCTAAATCTTTTTGTGCTAATTCAAAACCATTACTAGATTCAACTAGAGCTTTTAATCTTTTTCTGTTTAATTGGTCTGGTGAAGTTGTAAATAGAAAACAGTATGACTGCATGTCATTTCTGCCAACTCTACCGCGGAACTGGTGCAGTTGCGAAAGCCCAAATCTTTCCGCTCCTTCAATCATCATTATTGTTGCTCTTGGGACATCAACTCCAACTTCAACAACGGATGTTGAAACTAAAATATCGATTTCTCCCTTTTGGAAATCTAACATTATTAGTTCTTTTTCTTTTGCCTTCATTTTTCCGTGCAACATTGTAATTCTTAAGTCTGGAAAAACATCCTTGGATAATCTTTCGTATTCTTCCTTAACGGCTTTGACTTCTTGAACCGCTAAAGCTCCTAGATTGTAGTTTTGAGGAATAAAACCGGTTTGTGCAGACAGCGAACCTACAACTTCCCCTTTACTTTTTGCTGCCTGGAGTTTTGTAGCCTCAGAATCTATTTTTGGGCAAATAACAAAAACGCCCTTACCTTCTTTTACTTCTTTTTCAATAAACTTATAAGACTCTTTTCTTTGGCTTGGTTCTACGATTACGGTCTTTATTTTTTTTCTGTCTTTTGGCATTTCATCAATTAAAGACAAGTCTAAATCGCCATAAATAGTTAAAGCTAAAGTTCTTGGGATTGGAGTGGCAGTCATTGAAAGCAAATGAGGAACTAATTTTTTACCTTTAATAAGTTCGTCTCTTTGTTCAACTCCAAATCTGTGTTGTTCGTCAACAATTACTAATCCTAAATCTTTAAACTCTACTCCTTTTTGAATTAATGAATGTGTGCCAATCGCAATATTGATTTGCCCGCTTTCTAAGTCACCTAAAAAACTTTTTTTGGAAACTTCAAAAACTTCAGCCTGTCCCTCGCCTTTGGCGGTATTCTTGCAAATTCTAGCATCCTTGCCTGTCAACAACCCCAAATTAATATCAGTCTCTTTTAATAAATTGGCAATTGATTTAAAATGTTGTTTCGCCAAAATTTCCGTTGGCGCCAGGAAAGCAACCTGATGACCGTTTTTGACAACGCTTAAAGCCGCCATTGCAGCCACAACAGTTTTTCCAGAACCAACGTCTCCTTCTAGGAGTCTAGACATTGGAACAGATTTCTCTAAATCTTTTAAAATGGCAAAGGCACATCTCTTTTGCGAGTCAGTCAGCTGAAACGGCAGAGAATCTGTGAATTGCTTCATTAAGTCAGCATCCATTTTACATTCAGGGGCCCTCTTTTGCATTAACTTAATTTTTTGCTTTAAAACATTCAGCTGTATTAAAAATAATTCTTCAAAAGAAAATCTGGCCTTTGCAGCATCGGCATGCTCAAAAGATTCTGGAAAATGCAATTGCCAAATTGCTTCTTGAATTGGTAAAAACTTATATTTTTTAATAATCTCTTTGGGAAGAGATTCGGGCATTTGTTCTGCAAACCTGTAAAGCAATGGTTTTATAATATATCTTAGCCATTTTGAAGTGACTCCTCTTGTTTCAGGATAAACCGGCACAATTCTGCCCGTATGAGTTAATTCATCATTTTCTCCAATATCATTTATCCTTTCAAAGCTTGGATTATTCAAATATATTCCTTCTTTATAATGGCTAATTTTTCCAGCCATACAAACGCAGTCATCTTCTTTAAGAGCTTTTATTATATACGGCTGATTGAACCAAATTACTTTGACTTCTCCTGTTTCATCTTCAACAACTGCTTCTGTCATAGACATCCATTTTTTAAAAGTGTGCTTGCTTTCTATTTCTGTGATTCTGCCCTGCACACAAACAACCTCGTTTAGCCTTTGGCGAGCCCGCGATATTTTTATTATTTCTGAGAAGTCGTCGTATCTTGAAGGAAAATGAAAAAGCAAGTCCTGAACTGTTTTGATTCCAAATTTTTTTAATCGTTTTTGATAAATTCCTCCAATCTTTGGCACATCTTCAATTTTAGTAGACAGTCCTAACATTTTATTTATTGGATTTCTTTCTTTAAATTTTTATCCAAATAAAAAATAATTGCAGAAAGTATTGCCCATGGGATAAGCATTGATGAAATTGACCAAGCCCAAGCATTTGAAAATCCATCTATATTAAAAGTATACGGGAAAAATATTTTTATTGCCCATTCTCCCGCGTGAGTAAATATATCAATTACTATATGAAATAAATATACAAAGAAGGCGGATCTGGGTAGCTTAAAAGCCATTACAATTGGAAGTATAACCAGAAAAGCAAAAAAAATGCTATGAGTTGTATCATAAGCTCCGGTTAGAAATGGATGAGAGATATTAATTCCTGTCCAATCTTGATTTTGAGCAATCCACATAAATCTTTCGTTTTCTTTTCCCAAAACAATATAAAAAGGTATAAGAACAAAATCTGGTAATACAGAAAAAAGAATCACTATCCAATTTTTATTTTTTGCTTTCTTATCAAAATAGCAAAAAATCTTTCCAATTAAAGTGTGACTTATAATGTCCATATATTATTATATTATCAAACAACTAGCAGAAAGCAATTCATAAAACTAAAACCGCACCCATTTTAGTTGCCAGAGGCAAGATAAAATGGGTGCTTAAGCTGGTTGGCAATCACCTCGAGTTGAGGGATAATTTGAAGCTTTCAAAGAAAATCTGGTCATCAATTTTGAGACGATCCTTTCGGTTTTCCACCCTTTCAATAGCTACACTGAGAAGGTGGGGAAATCGAAGCCTTATCACGGGCAAGAGCTGCAGAAGAGATTTTTTCCCGTGAAATTGCTTCAGGAGGTTTGACAACTGTCTCTCGGCATCCTCATTCCGTTTTGCTTCCAAAAGAAGATTCCTTATTTGTTCTTCTTTTGCTTTGGGTTTTTGCGGTTTTTGGACGGAACCGGAAAAACACCGATTGGCCGGTCTCTTTTGCGCCTCGTTCATGATTCTGCTCCTCTCTAACTGGGATTCTGTTTGCCCTTCCTCCTTTGTACAGAATCTGTTGTGAAAGAACAAAACGAACACAGCTTAACTGTGCCCTCGGTAGGATTCGAACCTGCATTAATAGCTCCGCAAGCTATCGTCTTATCCATTGGACGACGAGGGCGTTTTATTAAAAATTGTTATCTTGGCATTACAACTTTAAACCCACCTAAAGCGCCATATGCTACTTGATATTGTGGAAAGTAAAATGTGATGCTGTCTTTGTTGATTAAAAATGTGGCAAAATTTCCAGCAATTGGACTGGCTCCATCTTTAATCCATGTTCCTTCGGTATTACCAGCCGCAGTTGTGATTTGGCTTGTTAAGTCTTGAATACAATAATCTGAAATTTTTTGCAAATAATTTTCTTGACCTGAAAAAACATCTGCTAATGTGAGTTGTTTTTTGTTTTTAATGTCATAGTTTATTGCGATTTGATAATTTGCTCCGTGTGCTCCGCCCTCAAAGTTATAAACATCAAGAACTACGCTGGCAACATCGCTGTCAATTTGACCCTTGTCATAACTTATCGTCAAATCATATTCTCTTGGGTATTTTGCGTAGGTTCCTGGATCAGTTTCTTTTACGGCGTTATCGTTTTCCAGTGAATTAGTTTTAAATTCTGAAATCTCTGTATCAACCGCATTTTTTACTAATGAATTAAATGCATCTTGTCCTGAAATTTCAGGGTATGTAATATCTATTTTAAATGGTGAGGTGTTATCTGATATTTTTTTATCCTCAACGTTTAATGTTTGAGCTTGTCCTTGATTATTTGGAGTTTTAGTAAAAGCTTTTTTGTTTAATCTGAAAAATATAAAATATATGCAAACAGAGATGACTATTATAAATGCTAAACTAAGTATAGCGATTTGTTTTTTTGACATAAGATTCAGATTAATTACTTTATCTTAAATTAACACACTTTAGACCGTTTTTCAAATTGACTTTATATATTTTTTAAGATAAAATAAAGACCATTACATGGAGGAGTCGCATCCCGCCTCAACGGCGGGCTTGCCCGCCAAAGCGGCGAGTCCGCCGAAGAGGCGGAAGCGGCATTATATCTCTGATAATTAAAAAGTAAAAAATATTATTTTGGAGGAGTCGCATAGCGGCTATTGCACCACTCTTGAAAAGTGGAACCCCTCACGGGGTTCGTGGGTTCGAGTCCCACCTCCTCCGCCTTCGGTCGTCGAAGCCTTAGAATGGCTTTGTCATTTAGTGAGATCGGTATTGGAGAGGTGGCTGAGCGGTCTAAAGCAACAGGTTGCTAACCTGTGCCCTCTTTGAGGGCCCGTGGGTTCAAATCCCACCCTCTCCGCC
>Ga0172381_10001355_pt1 | contig 29109 bp, 25 predicted proteins | sample Leawel6488metaG_FD_119754 | JGI IMG/M metagenome (GOLD analysis project Ga0172381, IMG submission 119754) | Leachate microbial communities from a municipal landfill in Southern Ontario, Canada - Leachate well 64-88 metaG | ecosystem: Engineered > Solid waste > Landfill > Unclassified | place... | reverse complement strand
CTGGATTGAACCATCTCCCGCTATTAATACAACCTCCTGAGACGGCTTGGCCAATTTCGCACCTATCGCCGCCGGGAATCCAAAACCCATTGTTCCCAGGCCTCCGCTTGAAAGAAAATGCCTAGGATAATCAAACTTATAAAATTGAGCCGCCCACATCTGGTTTTGACCGACTTCGGTAACAATGATGGCTGTACCTTTAGTCTGGGCGTAAATTTCCTCTATGACCTGCTGGGGTTTTATTTTGCCGCCTTTGACGATCTTATATCTTAAGGGATTTTTACTTTTCCAATCTTGAATCTTTTTATGCCAGGACGTAAAATCTGGAATTTTGGATTCATCCATGCCTTCAATAAGCTGTTCCAGGACATTCTTGGCATCTCCCACTATAGGCACGTCAACTTTAATATTTTTACTTATTGAAGTAGGATCAATATCGATGTGTATTATCTTTGCCCCAGGAGCGAAAGCTTCTATCTTTCCTGTTACCCGGTCGTCAAAACGACAGCCAATAGAAACCAAGAGGTCGCTTTCAGTTATCGCCATATTGGCATAAACCGTTCCATGCATTCCCGGCATACCTAGGGATAATTTATGAGTTGAAGGAAAACCTCCTAGCCCCATAAACGTTTCTGTAACCGGCATATCCGTATCTTCAACAAATTTCAGCAGCTCCTGATGGGCCCCTGATATGATAACCCCTCCCCCAGCAATAATTACAGGTTTTTTAGATTGATAAATAAGCTTAAGAGCTTTCCTAATCTGGCCAGGATGGCCAAGGTGAGTGGGCCGGTAGCTTCTTATCTCTATTTTATCAAAATACTTGAATTCAGCTTCTTGAGTCTGTATATCTACAGGCACGTCTATAACTACCGGGCCAGGCCTGCCGCTTGCAGCAAGATAAAAAGCTTCTCTTATTGTATAAGCTAAATCTTTTATGTCTTTTACTAAATAATTATATTTGGAAATCGAACGAGTTATGCCTATAACGTCGGCTTCCTGGAATGCATCGTTACCAATCAAAGATGTTTTCACCTGTCCGGTAATCGCGACCATAGGAATAGAATCCATATGCGCAGTAGCTATTCCTGTAGTCAAATTAGTCCCACCCGGCCCGGAAGTAGCCAAACAAACCCCGACTTTACCTGTAGCCCGGGCATAACCATCGGCGGCATGAGCGGCTGCTTGTTCATGGCGGGTCAAAATAAATCTAATAGGCGCGTCATAAAGACTGTCAAAAAGAGGTATAACCGAGCCGCCGGGATACCCAAAAATTACTTCTACCTCTTCTTTTAACAGGCTTTCGATTAGAATTCTGGAACCTTTCATCATTCTCTCCTAGAAAAACTCTTACGTATCGCTCTAACCTTCAAAATTATATCACTTAAAGTGAAATTAGCAATAATTCCTTTCAATCGGATTAGGCAACGCTGCTGTTGATTTTTCGCAGATCCACTGACTAAAAAGGCAGGTTTTTCTATGCGAAACTGCAGCCTAAGACGGGCTAGAACTATATGCAAGCAGCAGGTTTATTCAGCAGACAATCACGCCTAAAAAAGCACTCATCAACAGCTCCCCATTAGGTCATCTCCTTAAAAAGTAAAAAAGCTTACTTTTTGTTATCCTTGAGGAGCTTATACTCAACGCTATCGACTAAAGCCTGCCAAGAAGCCTCTATAACATTCTCTGAAAGCCCGACGGTTGACCAGCTGTCTTTTTCATCCTGAGACTCAATAAGAACTCTTACCTTAGCAGCCGTGCCTCCTTTCTCATCGAGAACCCTGACCTTAAAATCAGCCAGATGCATCGAAGCAAGGATTGGGTAATATTTAATAAGGGCTTTCCTAAGCGCATTATCTAAAGCATTGACCGGGCCATCGCCTTCGGATGCAGTATGTTCAAGCTTATCGCCTATCTTAAGTTTTATAGTAGCCTCGGAAATCAATTTTCCGTCTTCTCTTTTTTCAACAACAACTTTAAACCCCATAAGATCGAAAAATTTCTTATGTTGTTTAAACTCTTTATGCAACAAAAGTTTAAACGAAGCTTCAGCCGCTTCAAACTGATAACCTTGCCTCTCCATCTCCTGGACTAAAGAGTGTATTTTTTTTGCTTGGGGAGATTTCTTATCCAGCGCATAGGCAAGTTCTTTAGCCTTAGCCACTAGAGTGGACTTTCCGGCCAGCTCCGATATGATAAAACGACTGGCGGCACCGACCTTTTCAGGATTAATATGTTCGTAAGCCCGGGGATTTTTTCTCACCGCATCCACATGAACCCCAGCCTTATGCGCAAAAGCGCTCCTGCCTACAAAAGGATAGTTATCTCTGTGGACCATATTACTTATTTCGCTCACAAAATGCGAAAGATGTGACAATTGGCTTAAGCGGGGCTCAGGCACAACGCAGGTATTCATTTTAAGCTGTAATACCCCTATTACGGTTACGAGATCCGTATTACCGCAGCGCTCGCCATAACCGTTAACGGTTCCTTGTATATGGAGACAACCGTCATCCACACAAACCAGAGAATTAGCTACGGCTAATCCTAAATCATTATGGCAGTGCATACCGAAGGCGGCCAAAAGTTTCTTTTTCTTTATCGCCCGGATAATATCTTTTACTTCCCAGGGCAGAACCCCTCCGTTAGTATCACAGAATACGATAAGTTCTGCTCCAGCTTGATTTGCCGCTTTTATTGTATCCAAAGCGTAAGCAGGGTTATTTTTATACCCGTCAAAAAAATGTTCGGCGTCATAAAAAACTTTTTTTCCGCTTTTACGCAAAAATTTTATGCTTTGAGAAATTATCCTTAGATTATCCTTAAGCCCGATCTTCAATACTTCTTTTACATGCAGGTCCCAGGACTTTCCAAAAACAGTAACATACTCTGTCTCGGACTCAGCTAAAGCGATCAAGTTTTTATCTTTCTGAACAATAGATGAGGGATGAGCGGTTGAGCCAAAAGGAACTAGTTTACTCACCTTCAAAGGATGCTTTTTAAAATAATCAAAAAAATCCTTATCTTTTTGGTTGGAATATGGCCAGCCGCCTTCGATAAAATCAAAACCAAAATCGTCCAGCCTTTTAGCAATATTGATTTTATCCTGCAAAGAATAAGAAATACCCTCTGTTTGAGAGCCATCTCTTAATGTCGTATCATAAATAAAAACTTTTTTGCTTTTTTCCATACTTACCCTCTTTCTCTACTTATCTACCCGAAACGGTTTATTTCTTTTTCCCCAGATTAAACCCTTTATGCAGAACCCGTAAGGCTTTCTTGCCGGAGCTTCTCTTAACCACACAGGAAATACTTATCTCGGAAGTAGAGATCATATCAATATTTATTTTATTTTTAGCTAAAATCGAAAAACATTTTGCCGCTACTCCCGAATGAGACCTCATACCTACCCCGACCACCGAAACCTTGACTATATTTTGCTCTGAGGTTACACTACCGGCTTTAATTTTAGAAGATATGTTCTTTGACAATTTAAGAGTCTTGCTTAAGTCTTTTTTGGGAACGGTAAAAGACATATCAGTCATCTTTTTATGGCTTACGTTCTGCACAATCATGTCAACATTTACATTGCGCCGGCCTAATTCATTAAATATATAAGCCGCTATTCCGGGTTTATCGGGAACATCGCATAAAGTAACTTTGGCTTCGTTTTCAGTAAGAGCCACACCCCTTACTACAGGCTTTTCAATAGAAGACGTCTTCTGCATGATAAGCGTACCCTCCTTTTTTAAGAAGCTGCTGCGCACATGAAGCGGTATATTATATTTTTTCGCTACTTCGACCGCCCGCGTATGCATAACTTGAGCGCCCCTGGAAGCAAGCTCAAGCATTTCATCAAAAGTTATTTGAGGTATCTTTTTTGCATCTTGAACAATCCTGGGGTCAGCGGTATAAATACCGTCCACATCAGTGTAGATCTCGCAAACATCCGCCCCCAGAGCAACTGCCATGGCCACCGCGCTCAAGTCCGAGCCTCCCCGGCCCAAAGTTGTAATCTCTAAAGCCGTGCTTAATCCCTGGAATCCGGCGATGATTACTATTTTTCCATTACCTAATTCCTTTTTTATTCGATTAGTCTCTATTTTTAGTATTTTAGCCTGTGTGTGATAAGTATCGGTGATTATCCCTACCTGGGGCCCGGTAAACGATATAGCGTCTATCCCCAAATCATGTATCGCCATAGCCAGGAGAGCGCAGGAAATCTGCTCGCCCGTTGACATAAGCATATCCATCTCCCGCTCACAAGGCTGACTGCTGATTTTCCTGGCTAAACTCACCAATTCATCGGTAGTATCTCCCATCGCTGAAACTACCACTACGACTTGGTTCCCTTTATTCGCATACGAAATTATCTTACCGGCAACGTTCTTGATTTTTTCCACGTTGCCCACGGATGATCCGCCGTACTTTTGAACAACGAGTTTATTTTTTAATTTATCCTGCATTTTATCATCCTCTTGAATTCATAAACTCCCAGAATGCTAAGCACGATCAGCAAAGCTGAAATACCCGTAAGAACATAATCCCTTCCAAGAAAGAAACCGCACATTTTAAACCCCAGGGCAAAAATGCTAAGAAACATCATTATAACCGCGGGGATAAAGGTGATTTTGTAATTTTTGCCTTTAGCCCTTAACCAGCCGCTGGCAACGACAAGAGCTCCCGCAGCAACAAGTTGATTCGAAGCCCCGAATATCGGCCAAAGAAGCTGCCATTTATCCATTAGCGCCAGATAGCCGGCGAAAAAAATCACTATCCCCGTAGCCAACCATTTATTATTCAGTCCAAACAGCTCATGAGTTAAAAACCGTGTTATCCGAGTGGCCGTGTCAAGTGTTGTTAAAATAAAAGCATTCAAAATAACCAGGGCTATAAAAGATCCTTGATCACCCAGAAAATAACTGACGGAAGAAAATCCTAAAGAAAATATTTCCGCTGGTTCGCTTACTCCCTGGGGTATACTCTTTAAGCCAAAGGCAACCGAGAATAAAACGATTACCGCTAAAACTGCTTCTAAAACCATGCTGCCATAACCAATACGTTTTATGTCTTTTTCGCTGGATATCTGCTTGGAAGTAGTTCCGCTGGCGACTAAAGAATGAAAACCCGATATTGCTCCGCAGGCAACAGTTATGAACATAATCGGGAACATAAACCCTCCCGGGGAATTAAAACTAAAAAGCTTGGCCCCTTCTATAGGTAAAGGGCGGGAAATAATTCCAAAAGCAGCCGCTCCAATACCAAAAAAAAGCAGAAAGCTGGAAAGATAATCCCTGGGCTGAAGAAGCATGTTTACCGGAATTACCGAAGCAAAAAAAGCATATATCAAAAGAACAATAATCCAGATCGCATAAGGATTAGCCCCTGGAAGAGTTAGTGGAAAATATTCTCCCAAAAGAAGAAGAAAAACAAGAAACAAAAGCCCTATAACTGTAGACAAAAAAGTGTTAAGCTTTATTCTGTAAAGCAGAACCCCCAAAAATACCGCTACCGGTATAAGGCCTAAAGATGAAACCACCACTTTAGGCTGAGAGATAAAACTTTTAGCGCAAATAGCGGCAAAAACCGCAATAACAATAATTAAAGAAAACCATAAAAATACCAGAAAAAAAATACTGGCCCGCTTAGAAACATATTTCTGGGCTATCTGGCCGATACTTGCGCCGTGCTCCCTTACAGAAATAAAAACAGAAGCAAAATCATGGACCGCGCCCATAAAAATAGTCCCCAGGACTATCCAGATTAAGGCTCCCAGCCAACCCCACCATAAATAAGCTAAGACAGTTCCTATGATCGGACCTGCCCCGGCTATAGAAGCAAAATGATGGCCGAAGATTACAAGCCAGTTCTTGGCGGGAACATAATCAATCCCGTCATATTTAGAATGAGCTGGAGTTTTTCTATCCGCGTTAATCCCGAATACTTTTGTTATGTAGCCGCCATAAAAAATATAACCGGCACCAAGGCATAACAAAATAAAGATAAAAAGTATAGCACTCATTATTCAGCAAAAAAATATTTCAACAAATCAACACCTTTGTTAAAATAAAGCGAGCTGCCTTGAGCATCAATCTCTGAATAAGAAGAAAATCCCCCGCAGTCAATGCCTTTCCCGGAAATAAGAAATGGTACGGGCTCGTTTGTATGAGTCCTTTTTTCAACCGGGGTGGGATGATCAGGAACGATTAAAATACGATAGTCCTGCCCCTTAAGAGACTCGACTATCGTAGTTACAACAAACTTATCTATCCTCTCAAGACAGGCTATTTTCATACGCAAGTCCTGATTGTGGCCGGCTTCATCCGTAGCTTCAATGTGCACAAAAACAAAATCATTAGTCTCCAAGGCTTCCAACGCTCCCTTGGCCTTGCCCAAATAGTTAGTATCATAATAGCCGTTGGCACCTTCAATTTTAAGCACTTCCAAACCGATAATCCTTCCTATGCCTTTTATAAGATCGACTGCCGAGATAACCGCCCCTCTTACTCCGAATTGGCTCTGAAAAGAAGGCAGCTGAGGCTTTGGGCCACAACCCCATAACCAAATCATATTAGCCGGCCCCTCACCTAAATCTATCCTGACTTTATTGATTTCGTGCCCGTTCAAAATTCCGCGCGATTTATTCATTAAGTCAATGACAATTTCGCTATTTTTGCCGCGAGGCAAATGCTTTGATATATCTTGGTTCATAATGTCATGGGGAGCGTAAAATTTCATTTTTTCAAAATTCAGGTTTCGGGAATTCTCAAAAACCATTAGGTTACGATAGCTGGTTCCGAAATGAAATTTAATATTGTCGCTGGCAAGTTTTTTATTTAAAAACTCAATAAGAATTATTGCTTCTTTATCTGTTATGTGGCCGGCACTATAATCAAGAAGCTTACCTTCGGATTCTGTAATAAGATTGCACCTAAAAGCTAAATCGTTCTCCCCCAACTCAATGCCAAGATTGGCAGCTTCCAGCGGGCCTCTGCCGGTATAATACTTTTCAGGGTCATACCCAAGCAAAGCAAGGTTAGCTACATCACTGGAAGGGGTAAATCCCTTGGGAACAGTCTTTACTCTTCCCAAAATTCCCTTCTTGGCTAATGAATCAATGCAGGGAGTATCTGCCGCCTGCAAGGGAGTTTTACCCCCCAGGATATCAATGGGATAATCTGCAGCTCCATCAGGCACGATTACTATATATTTCATTTTCTCACCTCTATGCACTATATCGTACTAATCCACGTATATCCACGTTTCTTTAAACATCCTCAGAAACTCGTGTTACAAGAGAGTTTAATACAAAAACCCTTTATTTGCAAGCTATTTCTAAATTCGCGATCCCGAATAAGAAGCTTTAAGAAGCCTGAAAATATGGAATATTTTTTATTGTAAAAATAACCCTCAGACTGTATCATAGTAACCTATGGTAAAAGAAAATGACCTCATATTCCTCTATGGCGATGAGCGAAGAAACTTTCTTCTTAAGCCCGAGAAAAAAAGGCTGCATACCGATAAAGGCTACCTTGACTTAGAGAGCCTTATCGGGAAACGATTTGGCGAAAAAGTAGAGACAAACCTCGGCGCAGCATTTTATATACTGCGCCCCTATCTCTACGAAATGATAATGAAAGTCAGAAGAAAAACCCAGATACTTTACCCCAAAGATATAGGGATGATCCTTACCAGAGCCTGCATATTCCCCGGAGCAAAAGTTATTGAGTGCGGGATAGGCAGCGGGGCGCTGACTACGGCCCTGGCTAATTTCGTAAGGCCTAGCGGAAAAGTTTACAGCTACGAGCGCAATGAAGAATTTTTAAAAAACGCTGAGAAAAATCTTAAAAAAAACGGATTAAACGATTGGGTTGAATTTAACCACTGCGAGATTTTCGACGAATTTCCCCAAAAGTGTGTTGATTTTGTAATGATTGATATAGGAAGCCAATGGGAATTAATCGAAGCCGCTTATAAATCCTTAAAAGGCGGGGCGAGATTAGCCACAATTTGCCCGAACTTTGAGCAACTAACCAAAACTGTTTTTAATCTCGAAGAGAAAGGCTTTATCAATATTGAATCAATGGAAATATTTGTAAGAAATATTTTAGTCAGGCGCGGTAAAACCCGGCCCGAACAACGCATGCCCTCACACACCGGCTGGCTCGTATTTGCCACAAAAATAATCAATTAACAAACTAACACCCTGCCTCCTGACGTGATATAATTTAAAAATGGTAAACAGTAAATCCTTTACTTTAATTGAACTGATTGTCGTCATCGCCATCATTGCAATCCTGGCAGCTATTATAGCCCCTAATGCTTTCAAGGCTATTGAAAAGGCTAAAGTTAGCCAACAGATAGCCACTATGAAAGCTATAAAAACGGCTATAGAAAGCTTGTACGCGGACACAACACACTGGGTTGGCGACGACCCCGGTCCTGGAAGTATTGTTATTTTACCATGTGCCAATGACCCCTGGCATAGTTTCGGGCCAGGCTTAGTTAAGCCGGATAACTTAGTTAATGATGACTCTGGTTGGACAGGATGGGATGGGCCTTATATAGAAAGGTTCAGTGGCAAAAATGCCTGGGGAGGAATAAACCGCATAGAAAGATATGACGCGCCAACTAAAGATATAGAATATTATATGTTACCGGAGTGCTGTGACTCTCCCACCACTCTCAATTGCCTGCCGCCTCAGGCTTCTATAGAATTATTTGACAAGATTATTGACGGAAACGACGGCAAGGACAAAGGAAACTTTACATATCCTATCAGTACAAGAACTCACTGGACACTCATAAAGTATTAGGATCCTTCGAGTATACGCTTTTTATTACTCTGCTCCTGTAATATTAATATTTTCGAAAACAGAGCGTTTCGTTGAGCTCAGAATACCAAGCAAAAGCGAGACGGTAAAATAATTTGGTTTCAATTGATTCTCTTAATGCTTACTTTGCCAACCGGCAAAATAAATTCAAGGCGCAGTGGCAGGCGCGTTTTCTTATCCAGCCAGAGACTGAATCTTTTAGCGCCACGGCCGATAAGAAAATACGTTTCTTCTTTTTTTGAATCAGTATCCAGCAACCTCTCCTTAACAAATTTTATTTTTATTACCTGAGTAGGCAAATTGAATACCATCCATGCCCCTTTCTTTAGCGGCTGGTCTTGAGGGAAAAAATAAAGTAAAGATAAAATATTTTGTATTGGCTTGTCCTGTTGTAAAATATCCTCTTTAACTTCTGAGTTTCTTCTCGTTATCCTGACGGTACCTTTATCCTGATCGTAAATTTCACTGATACTTTCTTTTTTCCCAAAAAGAACAACGCTCCTTTCTACCTTCAAAGGCAAATGAGTTTGGCTGTCAAGAAAAACTGTTTCTTTGCTTGTTAAATTAAGCAGTTCCAGTATTTTAGTATCTGAGCTAACCGTCAGGACATCTGCCTGATGCCCGGATAAAGTTTCTTTTCCTAAATACTCCCAGTTGATATTACCTGAAGGTATCCCGTTAAAAGAAATGCTGTAAGAAAGATGCTCTTGGCCTTTAAATCTTTCTTCTATCCCGGAAGCAAAAACGCCGGTTTTAAGAGCTATGATTATTAAAAATATAGTTACGGTAAAAAATGTTTTAGAAAAATAGATTTTCACGATTACGCTCCTTTCCAAATTAACAAGCTGCCAATTTCTTGATTTCCCCGATTTTTTTACGGGCGGCTTCTTGGCCTCTTTTGATGAATTCTTCCACTTTATTGAACTCAGTCCATCCTAGGCCCCTTAAATCCGGGCTGATAACCACATCGGCAATTTTTGAAGCCTGCTGGACAAACTGCTGCTGCATAGTTTCAATACTACCGAAAATAAAATCAAAAATATGAAATTTATCCTGGCCATCTCGCGAGTCAACCGCCTGGCCTTCTAGGGGGGTAATATTGGATGCTATTATCTTATGGATATGATAATTCAAAAACACGCCTGTGGGAAGAGGGTTTAATATTCCTCCGTCCAGAAAGATATCTTTTTTCCAGCTTATCGGTTCAAATATTCCCGGAAAAGCACAACTGGCTGCTACTGCTTTATAGAGAAACCCCTCCTCTAAGATAATGGTTTTTCTTTTTCGAAAATCAAAAGTAACTATTTTCAAAGTATGCTTCAGATCATAAAAAGTTAAATCTCTAAAAATACTTTTGAAAATATTCTCAAGCCGCCTGGCTTTCATAATCCCTCTGTAGGGTAAAGAAAATCCAAAAATAGAAAACTTGCTTATCTTTCTTCCCACCTCTTTGGAAAAACTTATTATATCAGCCATAGAAAACCCTGCGGCCCAAAAAGCTCCGATTATAGCGCCCATGCTGGAACCGCAAATAACGTCTACGAGGATACCTTCCTCCTCCAAAACTTTTAATACGCCAATGTGAGCAAACCCATAAGCCGCGCCGCTGCCTAAAGCCAAGCCCAGTGTCACCTCCCCGATTTCCCGGGCGATCCTGCGCAAAGCTTTATCGTAATCCGGGCTTTCTAAGGCCGGAATGGTTGCGTAAATCGGATGGCCTAAAAGTTTTCTTTTATGCGTAAATTCGATATTGCTGTCTTTTGATTCACGTATTAAAACCTTGGTCTTTTCAAAAGTAAGAAACTTACGAGATATCTGCTCTTTTATCAATCTATTTGCCTGTTTCAGGCTTTCAATACTGGGGAACGCCAGAAGATGTAATTGATGAGCAAACCCCACAATTCCAGAATCATGCTCCAATAAGAACTCAATCGGTATTTCATAAAAAACAAAATGATAATTTTCCGAAAGAAAGTTTATAAGAGAATGAAAGTTATCATGCATGCCGGCCTCAAGGCAAAGGCTGTCAACTTCACCTTTGATGACATACTTAAGACAGGTATCTTCTCTAAAATCTCTTAAAGATAAAAGCTGCCGTTGAGACTGGGACAACCTTCTATCTTGAGGAAATTCTTCTCCTTGGGCAAGGATACGCACGGCAACAATGTTTTTACCTGTCTGATTTTTGACTTTACGGCTTAAATCAAACATGTAGGTAGTTTTACCTACCCCCTGTATGCCACTAATGGCTATCTTTTTTGATTGGAATATTCTTTTGGGACGATAGCGGGATTTAACTCTTTGAGAAAGAAGGCATGAAAAATCCAAAGACAAGGAAGGGTTTTTTTCCAAGAATTCTCTGAACGCCTCTTTTTCTAAAAGCATCACATAAGAAGTCTCTATGGACCTTGCGGTAACAGAATGGTTTTCTTCGGTAAGAAAAGAAATTATACCGAAGCAAACCCCCCGCTTAAGAATTTCTATTTGAGAATCTTTTTCGTTGATGCAGGAAGACACAGCAACCCTGCCTCTTAAAAGAAAATATACAAAATCCGGAGGGCTATTCTCATTATAAATAACCTCACTATTTTTGTATTCTTTAATCTCGCCTATTTTAATAAGCTTATGCAATTGACGCCAGCCTAATTTATTAAACGGCTGGCTGCTGCTTATGATTAATTTTGTTTCTTTTTTGTCCATTTAAGTATTGCTTTAAAACCCCGGATCTGTGCTAACTGAGCTGGCAAAAATCAGCATTTTGTATCTATCTCGTTTTCTTTACATATCTTAGCGTAAGTATAAGCAAAAGGTTTTATTTTGCGGTTAAAATTAGTGTAGTCAACCTCAATCAAGCCAAATCTCGGCCCAAATCCCTTATCCCATTCAAAATTATCGAGTAACGACCACCATAAGTAGCCCATCAAATCAACGCCCTCCTCATAAGCACGAGCAAGGCTTCTTAAGTGTTCAAGCAGATAGCTTTCATAAAAAGTTTCTTGGCTCTCGGCCGAACCATTCTCAGTAACAAATACAGGTAGATTGTATTTTTTCAGACGCATGAGAAGCTCATAAAACCCCTGTGGATAGATATCCCAACCCAGATAATTTTTTCTGGAATCATACCCGTGGCTACAAGCAGCACCAAGAGGCCCTTTGAACCGGACAAACTCCCGGCAATAATAGTTAAGGGCCAGAAAATCGAGTTTGCCGGCCTTTGTAAGTTTTTCAATCAGCCAAAAATTAAACACACGGCTGCGTAGCTGCGCACTAAAAGAATTCAGGTTTTTTGCTCCTTCATGACAAGGGGAAAAAACACGCATATTTTTAGCTAGAGAAATACGGGGAGAACTCTTTTCTGTCTTATAAATCCTGTTTATTTCTTCGTAGCCCAGACAATAAGCAGTAATTATGTTATCTAAAACTTTTTTAGCGGATAATAGCGACTTACTGCCCGGGGGCCATATACCCTCTACATAAGAATTGTAGATATAAACAAGGGGTTCGTTAAAGATTAACCAAATATTAACCTTATCTTTTAAAGCCCGGACTACCTTGCCGAGATAAAAAAGAAAGTGGTCTATATTTTTAGCTCTGGAGAAAGATTGCATCTTTGCAAACCATACGGGATTTGTGAAGTGATGCAGGGTAACTACGGGCTCTAAACCCTGAAGTAACAATTCATTAAGAACTTCGAGGTAATGATTGAGCTCTTTTTCTAAAAAAACACCCGGCTCAGGGCACAGACGCGACCATTCCAACGAAAATCTCAAAGAATTAAGGTTAAGCTTGCGGGCAAGAGAAAAATCTTTTTTGAAAAGATTGTAGTGATTACAGGCTAAACCGCATGGCTGGAGATTCTTTTTCTTTTCCCACTCAAACCAATCACAAAAACTATTACCCCCTTCACATTGGTAACTGGAAATAGCTGACCCCCACAAAAAAGAAGAAGGAAATTTTATTCTCATTGGATTGACGGTTACTATTGAAATTACCAAGAGCTTTGACCAAAAATTTAAAAACAGCCCGGCTATTGCAAATTATTATCGGTCAGGAAGAAATCAATTCAAGAGCTTTGTTGTTGTTGGCTGAAGAAAAAACAACAATAACTGATTTATCGGGCTCTGAAGCCGTACCATAAATATGGTTGATATCTATATTATTATCCTTTAATTTAGAAGCCAGAGAAAATAGCTGTCCCATCTCATCAGTCATCTCGACTATAATCACTTCTTTTTCTTCTACTTTCCCCAAAAGTTGTAAAATCTCTTTTGTCTTAACATTATCGGAAGATACTATGCGAAAAAAGGCTTTATCTTCAAAAGACCAGGCCGATATAGCCCGCAAATTTATACCTTCATCTTTTATGGCCCTGGCTATTTCTTCAAGCTTACCTACTTTATTTTCAGTAGTCAGTATTAATTCTTTACCTTTTACTCCTTTCATTAGAACCTCCTTATTTCCGAAAACAAATAGGCCCGCTATTCACAGAATTTAAACGTATTTATCTTATTTCGCCTTCAAAATTCTACCATTTCAAAATAAGGCTGTCAACGACGCCAATTACCAGCTTCAAGCTGTAAGCCATTAGAAACGGGCATAGCTTAAGGTTGAGGTTTAAAAAAGTCCATAGTCAACAGTCCATGGGCCATAGACTATACAGGTTAAGGTTAAGGTTAAGGTTAAGAAAAACTAAAAAACCAAAAGACCAAAAAACAGAAAACTAAAGAACTAAAAATAAAAAGACTGAAAAACTAAAGAACCAAAAGACTAAAAAACCGAACACCACAAAATTTCTGCTAAGAATGAATTGGGATTTTTTACTAACCACTCTTTTTACTTTATGATAATATATGGAATATGAAAAGCTACAAGCTTAACCCCTATAAAGCAAACGCTCTGATAAACTATCAGGAAAAACTCAACCCCGACCAGCTTAAAGTCGTCAAAGACGCTGACGGCCCGTCTCTAGTTTTAGCCGGGGCCGGCAGCGGGAAAACCCGGGTATTAATATACCGCCTGGCATGGCTGCTTGAAAAGGGCATACCCGCGAATAATATATTACTGGTTACTTTCACTAACCGAGCTGCCAATGAGATGATCCATCGGGCAGAAACGCTGCTAAAGTCAAGCCTTTCACATCTTTGGTCAGGAACATTTCATCATATAGGAAACATCATACTAAGGAAAGAGGCCAAAGCTATAGGATATTCGGCTAATTTCACGATTATTGACAAAGAAGATGCCAAAGACTTATTGGAAGACTGCTTTGAAGACCTTAACCTATACAAACGGGAAAAGCTGTTTCCCAAGAAAGGCCTAATATATAATATCCACGGCCTGGCAGAAAGTTCCTGCAAAAGGATACCGGAAACCATACAGGTTTTCTATCCTCATATCGAAGAATATATACCGGTAATTGAGAAAATAACGCGTCTTTACAATAAAAAGAAACTTCTTGCTAATGTTATGGATTTCAGCGACCTTTTGAGCAACTGGCTTAAAATAATGCAAATAGACGAAATAAGCCGAAAATACTCCGAAATATTCAACTACATACTTGTTGACGAATATCAGGACACAAATAAGCTTCAATTTGAAATACTGAAAAAACTTTCATCCTGCCATAATAACATTTTGGTTGTAGGTGATGATGCTCAATCTATATATTCTTTCCGCGCGGCAGACATAAATAATATCCTGGATTTTCCCAAAACATTCCCGGGAACCAAAATATTCAAATTGCAGACTAATTACCGGTCTCAAAAACCAATACTTGATATGGCCAATGAAATTATACAGCATAATCTAAACCAATTCCCCAAACAACTTCGGCCCATAAAAATCGGGGGGAACACCCCTTGCATAGTAGAAACCCGGGATGTTTATCAACAGGCTCAATTCATAGGACAAAGGATCCTGGAATTATCCCAGGAAGGCGTCTCCTTAAAAGAAATAGCGGTCCTTTTTCGTTCACGCTTCCAAGCTCTGGAACTAGAAATGGAATTGATAAAACGAAATATACCCTATCTAATCCGAGGGGGTTTGAGATTCTTCGAACAAGCTCATATCAAAGATGTTTTTTCCTATCTTAAAATACTCATAAATCCTAAAGATGAGCTATCATTCAAGCGGTCCGTCTGCCTCCATAAGGGTATTGGAAGAAGTTACTCTTATAAAATATGGGAGAAATTCGACGCCGGGAAAAGTAATTTTTCAGAAATAGAAAAAATTCTCCCCCAACGTCAGCGGGAAGGATTCCGGAACTTTTCAAATCTCTTGCTGGCTTTAAAAAAAATAGACTCTCCCGAAATCGCCTTGAAAGAAATCCTTAAAAGCTATGCGGATTACTGTCATCTTTCCTTTGATAATGCTGACGAACGAATACTTGACCTGGAAGAATTAACAAAAATGTCTTCCCAATACTCCTCTATCAGAAGTTTTCTCCTAGATTTGGGTTCTTTTGAAGATTTTAAAGGCGAAACCCGCTTAAAAAATGACATTAACGAAGAAACTCTTGTACTTTCAACCATACACCAAGCAAAAGGCCTGGAGTGGGAGGCGGTTTTTTTGATAGGCCTCTCTGAATATGACTTTCCTCATCCTAAATCCCTGGGCTCTCAGGCAGCCCTGGAAGAAGAACGCCGGCTTTTTTATGTAGCTATAACCCGAGCTAAATCAATTCTTTATATTATTTATCCTCAGATAAAATATACCTTTAAAAACGGAGCGATACTTTCACAGCCTTCCATGTTTTTGCATGAATTATCCCGCGATTCTTACGAAGAACTAAAAGTGGAGCAAAGTTTTTAATCTATGGATAAAAATGTTTCCGAAAAACTCATCCGATTACTTAAAAATAAAAAACTAAGCCTGGCTATAGCTGAATCTTGCAGCGGAGGATACGTAAGCTATCTTATAACTAAAACGCCTGGCAGCTCAGAGGTATTTAAGGGCAGCGTTATAGTTTATTCCCTATATTCAAAAAGTATCTTATTGGGAATAAAAAAACCTTTACTTGAAAAAACTCAGGGCGTATCGGCAGAAGTCGCAAAACTACTGGCAAAAACTATGAAGAAAAAACTGAAAACCGATATCGGCGCTTCCATCGTCGGGTTTGCCGGCCCCAAGGCTTACGGAAAAATGAAAAAAGGCACAATATTTATGGCTATAGATTATAAAGGCTTATCTACAAAAAAAATACTTATTTCCGGCAGTCGCGATATGGTCCGTAAAAAAGCGAGCGGCTTACTGCTTGAATTTATATGCAAAAAGATAAAGCCGTAAGGTCATTTATAGCCTTGGAACTGCCCAAAAACATGCGAGAAGCCTGTAGGCAGATAGAATCAGAACTAAAACCAAACTTACCACAGCTAAAATGGGTAGCACCTCAAAACATTCATTTGACTTTAAAGTTTCTGGGCCAGATAACCCCCCATGACGTAAGCCGTTTTATAGATATAATAAAGAATGCCTTTGCCAATCTTAATGCTTTCTCTTTACAGATAAAAAAACCGGGGTTTTTCCCAAATAAGAAAAATCCCCGTATAATATTTTTGGCTATCAATCAGAAAAAGGCAATCCAAGAAATTTACGCTAGGCTAGATAAGGTATCGGCCCCTAACCGTGACTCTAGAGGCTTACCTTTTGAGCCCCATATCACTCTAGCAAGAATAAAGGACAACAAGCTGCTGAATACAGACATTTCTTTGATAGAAAAAGTAAATCTACCTGGTAAGAAATTTCTGGTGAATCGTATCTGCCTTTTTGAAAGCAAACTAACCGCAGGGGGGCCTCAATACAAAAAGCTTTTTTCTCTTACCTTGCCTTAGACTAAAAACCTAACAGCCTGCAAAATAAGATTAGCATATATCCCGGCCACGATATCATCTCCGACTATCCCCAGTGAACCTTTATAGCCTTCCACTACGTTAGCCGGGGGAATTTTTAACATATCCAACATGCGAAAAAGAAAAAAACCTGAAATGATAAATCGTATATCATGAGGTATAAAAATAAAAGTTATGAGCATGCCGCAAAAATCATCAATCACTATCTGTTTGGGGTCCTTTTTACCGAAGATCCTTTCGGCCCGGGAAGACACAGGAAAAGATACCATTGTAGCAAGGAACGTAAAAACAATAAAAACTACGGGGCTCTTTATGACAATAAAAACCAACAAGCCTAAAACACCGGCGGCGGTACCCGGGCATAAGGGAAAGTATCCCGTCCCAAAAAGCGTAGCTAACAACACGGAGGCCTTATCCCAAATCTTTGCTTTCATTGTTTTATCTGTAATCATCAGTATATTCGCCTATCCACGATTTTCTGCACATCAAAAGGTTCTTATCGCTTTGCGGTTGGCCCAAAAATAGTGCACACCTGAAAAAACTGTTATCAAAACAATGTACCACATTAAAACGGGAATGCAAAAGTTGTAGAGAAAAAGAACCGTTTTGCTGACAGGAAAAATTTTAGACAATATAAGAGAGATAAATATAACACATATACCTGTGATTTGAGAAACGGTCTTGTGCTTTCCTAACCTTCTTGCTTCTAAAATAACTCCTTTGTTCAAGCCGTAAAATCTTAAACCGGTAATAATAAATTCTCTCAGCATTATTAAAGTAACCATCCAGGCGTTAATTACTCCCAGCTCGAGAAAAGCACAAAAAATTCCAATGATAAGAATTTTATCAGCGATAGGGTCCAGTATTTTACCCAAGTCCGAAACTAAATCTTTTTTACGTGCCAGGTATCCATCCAGTAAATCGGTCAGCGAAGCTAATATGAAAACGATAAGGGCTAACAAAAGAGAGATACAGCTATCCCTTAGGACCAAGCCGATACATACAAAAGCAAGCCCTATACGTAATAAAGTAAGCTTATTGGCTATATTCATGTAACTACCTTTTGCCAGTTGGCTGTTTTTTAAACATCCTCGGATGCATAGCGTTACCCGGCAATTAGATCATATTCGTAAGAATCAACAACTTTAAGACGGTAAAATCCGCCTATCTTAAGGTTCTTACGCTTTACGAAAACCACTCCGTCTACCTCAGGAGCATCATATTGAGTCCTGCCTACAAAGATACCAGATTCTTTGCCTTCAATCAAGACATCTATAGGCTGACCCACAAGGCTGTTGTTGATTTCATATGCTATACTCTGCTGGGTTTTCATAATCTGTCTAAAACGCTTTTCTTTCCTGCGATAGTGAACTTGGGGCCTCAGGCTGTAAGCCGGAGTCTTCTCTTCTCGTGAATAAGTAAAAACTCCCAGGCGCTCGAATCTAATTTCTTTTAAGAATCTCAAGAGCTCCTCAAACTCCTTTTCTGTTTCGGTAGGAAAACCGGCGATTACCGAAGTTCTTATGACGCAATCCGGGATTATTCTGCGTATCTTATGTATTAAAGATCGGGTTTGCTTCTTATTAATGCCCCTATTCATCAATTTAAGAATTCTGTCGTTTATATGCTGTATGGGTAAGTCAATATACTTACAAATTCGAGGTTCTTTCGCTATAAATTCTAAAAGCGCGGTAGTAACGTTGCGGGGATGCGTATAAATAAGACGAATCCAGCGTATTCTGGATGTTGCTTTGATTATCGCCTTAAGAAGCTTAACGACATCATAGCCAGAGCCTAAGTCTTTACCCCAACTAGGCACATCCTGGCCTATAATATTTAATTCCTTTATGCCACTCGCATCTAAAAGCTTTGCTTCCCTGACAACCTCCCTAAGAGGCCTGCTGAACAAGGGCCCCTTAATGGCAGGAATAGAGCAAAAACTACAGTTGTTAATGCATCCTTCGCAGATTTTCAAAAAACCATAAGTTGCGGGGGTGAGGCGCTTACGCTTTTGAAAACAGCGTCCAAACTCTTCCACCCCTTGCCATTGGTCAACTCCGGGAAAGAACTTCTTTAATTGCCTGTGATATCTCTGGACTAAGCAACCAAAAACAAAAAGTCTCTCTATTTTTTTATTCTTCTTAAGCCAAAGAGCATCCTTGATAGCGTTTATTGATTCTTCTTTAGCTTTGTCAATAAAACCACAAGTGTTTATCAACAAAGTGTTTACTTCTTTATTTTTGGTAAAATCCTCTTGCGATAAAAATTTATATCCTTTATCGCAATATTTTCCAACAACAACTTCAGAATCATAGGTATTACGAAAACAACCTAGAGATACTATAGAAAAGGTCTTTTTTTTATTCATTGCCACACACAGATTATCACAGATAGAAAAAAACGCTATACGCTAAACGGTTGCGCAACTCGAATCGTCCACCGTTTGTTGGTTGCGTCTACAAAATACTAAAAATGGAGAAGGCTGACGTTCAACGCATAACGTTTCCAGCTACGCAACCTTTCAGCAATTACCGTATTAAATAGTGGTCATCTGCGGTTATTTATCAACTGTTATGCCCGAAGGCGTTATCTTGAGGCTTTTTATCGGCTTACGCATAGAAGTCAGGGCTGGTATGGCTTTGCCGTTAACTTCCATATAAATGGCTGAGCCATCGTTGACTTTTAGTTCTATTTTTTTATTTCCCCTCCAGGATTCAACCGCACCTTTATCTAAAGTGCCTTCAAACAATATCCTGCCGTCCACCATTACCTTAACAAAGCACTTTTTCTTTGCGGTCAAAGATAAAGTTAAATCTTTACTGTTGGAAATAGGAATATCTTGCGGTTTGGATTCCTCTTTTGCCGCGGCCGAATGAGATTTAAACACTCCGGAAATTTTGCTGACAATAAACTTTCCTATGTTAAAAACCATCCAAAGTAAAAAAAGTACTGCCAGTACAAACAGAATCTTTTTCTTAACCTGTGAAGGTATGTTTTTTAGAATACCGGTAACTTTTCTTGAAATACCGCTATTGCTGGCTTTTCTCTCTTTTCTGGGGCGACTGGGGCCGGGAACCTTATCCGAAGAAGTTATTTCTTCCAAACTTGAACCTAAATCTACATTTAAAAAAGCAGCATATATCTTAATAAATCCTTTTAAATAAGTGGCATTTATTTTACTCAGATTACAATCTTCTATATCTTTAATCATCGAGGGGTGCAACTTTGTCTTTTCCACCGTATACTCAAGGCTATAGCCAAGCTCTCTCCTTTTTTCTCTTAATTTACGGCAAACTTCCTGTATCATACCCATCCTTTCTCAACTAAAAATTTTTCAGGTTCCACTAGTATCGCCCTGGCCTTGCTACCGCAAAAAGGGCCTACTATTTCAGCCTGCTCCATAAGATCGAGCAGCCGCGCCGCCCGGGTATACCCCACTCTCAAGCGCCTCTGTAAAAGCGAAGCTGAAGCCTGGTTAGTTCTTAAAATAATCTTTACGGCTTCATCAAAAAGGTCATCCTGGCCTAAATTCAAGGCTTGTTTCTTCTCCCCTTCGGCGATAGCTTCTTCATAAACCGGTTTTCCCTGAACGCTTATGAAACTCGTCAAAGATTCTATGTCTTCATCGTCGATGTAAGAACCTTGAGCCCGTATAAGTTTAACCGCTCCTGGCTTCAAAAATAACAAATCGCCTTTGCCCAAAAGCTTGTCTGCGCCCATCATATCCAGCACTGTCCGGGAATCAACTTTCGATGATACCTTAAAAGATATCCTGGCAGGAAAATTAGCTTTAATCACTCCTGTAATAACATCAACCGATGGCCTTTGGGTAGCAAGTATAAGATGTATTCCTACCGCTCGTGATAATTGGGCTAACCGCTGTATCGAGGTTTCAATGCTCTCTCTGGCTACGATCATAAGGTCAGCCAACTCATCCACGACTATAATAATATAGGGCATCTTTTTACCCTTCGCATTATATAGGCTTATATTCCGGCAACCTGCCTCAGCCAAAGCCCGGTACCTTTTTTCCATCTCCTCTACCGCCCAGTTAAGAGCTGAGAATGCCTTCTTAGATTCAGAAATAATCGGGTGTATTAGATGCGGTATGCCCGCGAAAGAAGCCAGCTCTACCATTTTAGGGTCAACCATTATAAACTTAACTTCGTCAGGCTTGGCTTTAAACAATATCGAAGAGATAAGAGAATTTACACAAACTGTTTTTCCTGCTCCAGTTGCTCCGGCAATCAGAAGATGCGGCATATCAGCTAAGTCGGCAATGACAGGGTTGCCGGAAACATCCTTGCCAATGATCAGGGTTAACTTTGAAGAAGAATTATGAAAAATCTTCTCTTCTAAAACCTCACGTAGAAACACAAGCTGCTTTTTTGCATTAGGTATTTCTACCCCCACCGTTCCTCGGCCGGGAATAGGAGCCACCACCCTCACCGAAGATGACTTCATAGCCAAGGCTATATCGTCAGCCAAAGAAGATATTCGCTGAATTTTAACTCCCGATTGAGGCTGGAGTTCATACATAGTAACAACCGGCCCTTTTTGTACGCTTACCACCCTCGCCTCTACGCCAAAATCGGACAGTGTCGTTTCCAAATTCTTTATGTTAGCCTCTATATCTTCCTTTAAATCCTTTTGGTCAACAAAAGGCGGCACTTTTAAAAGTGAGACTTGCGGTAATTTATATTTAAGCGGATCGTAGTCTTTCCTGTTCTGCTCGTCAAAAGAATCTATTTTATTCCTCGTTTTATCCTTATTGAGAGAAGCCTGCATGGCCGCCTCCCTGGCAGACCTTGTATCTGATAAACCATTCCCGTTAAAAGATTTTTTACTATTTGGCTCCAGTTTAGGAGTATAAACCTTTATTTCCGGTTTTACATTTTTGATTTTCTTGCCGAGAGCCGAAACTGTGGCTTTAAGCTTACGTTTACCTTGCAGGTCTTGAGAAGAAATTTCCTGACTGTTTCTATTTTTTAAATCTTCAATAAAACTGCTAAAGTTAGCTATAATTTTTTTGATAAATTTGAGTAAATCAACAAAGAAAAATCCAAAAAACAAAACGGCGTTAACCGCCAGGAGTAAAGAAAGCGTGATAAAAGATCCATGAACACCCAGATACTTTTTTAAAAAGCCTCCCAGGAAAAAACCTATAGCTCCGGAAGCCGCGAATGCTTCTGTGTCGACTTTAGGAAATAAGCTGATAAAACCGGAAAGAAAAATTACGAACAATCCGGCGGCAATAAGATTAACTGCTTTGCTCTTGCCCAGTCCCGAGAATCGCATCACCCCTGCAGCATCTAACCCCATAAAGAACAAAGCAAACGGAAAAAAATAAGAGGCATAACCGAAAATAAAAAAAAGCGCGAATCCCAAATAAGCTCCGGCAACACCTATCAAATTGAAAATCCTAGCTCCGGAATAAGAAGTAAGAAACGCTATATCTTTAGGGGTGTATGAAAAAAGGCTCAGGAGGATTAGAAGGGAACAAATAAAAAAGGTAGTGCTCTTCAAAAAAGAAGAGAGATGCTTCATCTTTAATTAAATGTTTTTTAAACACGGATTTTCAAGGATTCAATATGCAGATTACCACGGATAATGTATTTGGATTCATCTGTGCCTGTCCGCCCTTAATCCCTGTATATCCGTGAGATTTACTTAGCTTGTTTCAAGCTAAGCCTGATTTTACCTTGAGGATCAACGCCGATCACTTTCACTTTCAGGACATCACCCTCTTTTAAGAATTCGCTAACGTCTTTTACGAAATCATCGGAAAGCTCAGAAACATGAAGAAGCCCGCTTTTACCGGGGGCTATCTCACAAAAAGCTCCGAAATTCACTATTTTCTCTACCTTAACATCATAAATATCCCCAACCTCAACATCTCTGACAAGATTGGCTATCTGATTTACGGCTCTTTCCAGATCTTCTACGGTCTGGGCAGCTACCGAAACCATGTTTGTGTCGTCATCAATATCCACGGTTACATTATTCTCTCGTTGTATTTTCTTTATAATTTTTCCGCCCGGACCGATAATCGCGCCTATCTTGTCGGGATTAACCTCAAATGATTTTATCTTAGGCGCGTAATCCGACAGGCCTTCTCTGGGGGCGGTGATTGACTCTTTCATTTTATTTAATATAAACTGCCTTGCTTCAAGAGCCCTCTTTAAGGTATCTTCTATCATGTTAAAAGTCAACCCGTCTATCTTGGTATCAAGCTGTATAGCAGTTACTCCTTTTTGAGTTCCGGCAACTTTAAAATCCATATCACCATAATGGTCTTCAGCCCCAGCTATATCTGTAAGGATTTTATAATCCTGACCGCGGGTAACCAAGCCGATGGCTATTCCGGCTACCGGCTCCTTTATCGGAACCCCGGCATCCATTAAAGACAAAGACCCCGCACACACAGATGCCATTGAAGAAGAACCATTAGATTCTAAAATTTCAGAAACGACTCTTACAGTATAGGGAAATTTATCTTTTGACGGAACAACTACTGAAAGAGCTTTTTCAGCTAAAGCCCCATGCCCTATATCTCTGCGGGAAGGCCCGCGCATAAACTTCACTTCTCCCACGCTAAAAGGAGGGAAGCTATAATGAAGCATAAAATTCTTAGTTGTTTCTCCTTCCAGAGCTTCTATAAACTGCTCATCAGAGCTGGTTCCCAAAGTAACTACAGCCAAAGATTGAGTTTGCCCCCTTGTAAAAACAGCCGAACCGTGAGTCCGTGGCAGAACTCCAACCTTACACTCCAGGGGGCGAATATCATTTATTTTTCTTCCATCAGGCCGCTTTTCTTCATCGAGTATCTTATTTTTAAGTATTTCCTCATTCAAAACTTCTATTGCTTGTTTCAAGTCAGATTCGGTAATACCTGCTTCTTCACTGACTAAATCCTGGACTAAAGTTGCCATCAGTTCCCTTGAGGACGCGGCTTTCTCTTCCTTTCCGGATAATTCATATATCGCTTGGAGCTTAGAGGCGGCTTTAGCTTTTACTTCCTCCAGCAATTCTTTCTTAGGCAGGCTTAAAGGGACTTCTTTTTTTTCTTTTCCAATTTTCTTCTTCAAATCTCTTTGAAGTTCAATTATTTGTTTTATAAAAGGATGCGCAAACTTTATGGCCGCTAGAACTTCGGCTTCGGGAATCTCGGCCAGTTCTCCTTCGAGCATAACTATCTTACTTTCTGTGCCAACAACAACCAGATCCATATGCAAATCTGAACGCTGTTCATAAGTCGGATTCAGCACCAGTTCGTTGTTTACTTTAGATACCCTTACCGCTCCCACAGGACTATCAAAAGGTATATCCGATATCACTAAAGCACAGCTTGCGGCATTTATAGCTAATGTGTCCGGATCATTCATCCCGTCACTGGATAAAACCATGGCAACAACTTGAACTTCATTAGTCATGCCTTTAGGAAAAAGCGGACGAAGCGGCCTGTCAATAAGGCGCGCGTTAAGAATTTCTTCATCTTTTGGCCTGCCTTCTTTTTTAAAAAATCCGCCGGGAATTTTTCCCATAGCATAAGTTTTTTCCTGATACTCAACCATTAAAGGAAAAAAATCACGGCCCGGGACAGGCTCTTTAGACATACAGGCAGTAGCCAGAACCATGGTATCACCAAAACAAACGCTAACGCTGCCGTTAGCCTGTTTGGCCCATTCTCCGGTAGAAAATACGAATTTACTCTTTCCTAAATTGGAAATAGAAACTGAAGTAGCCATTTTATTTAATTTTAAGCTCCTTGGTGACTTCCCCGTAACTCTGGGAGTCCTTATTTTTGAGATAGCTGAGAAGGCGGCGGCGCCTGCCTACAAGAATTAAGAGGCCGCGGCGGGAATGAAAATCCTTCTTATGCTTTTTGAGATGCTCAGTAAGGTAGTTTATCCTTTCGCTTAAAAGAGCTATTTGCACTGAGGCTGAACCTGTATCCTCAACGTGTTCTTTAAATTTCTCAATGATTTTCTTCTTTTTTGTCTTATTAATCATAACAATATTATAATACCGCTTTAGTATTTATCTGTCAACCCTGATAGATAATGGCTTTTATCTAAAAAAAGGCGTGTTTTACGAAACAGGGAAATTATAACATAAGCCGATAAAAGGTCAAGAATAATTTATTTAAATACGTAAAAACCCTTTAAAAAGCTTAAACTTCCTTGTCTTTTTTCTCAAATTCTTTAACTATTTTATGCACTTCGAATTCGGTTTTTTCTATTCTTTCCCGGCATATATTGATAAGCTCAACCGCTTTTTTTACCTTCAAAGAGACCTCATCAACATCTATCCGTTCAGATTCAAGGTCAGAAAGTATATTATTCAGCTCTTTCATAGCCTCGCTATATTTCATATTTTTTTTAACCATATCGCGCTCCTCCTTGTAAGATACTCAATACATTAGTTCTTGGTTATAGATTCAACCCGTGAGATAAAATTTCCATCATAAAGAACGGTCTTTACTGTCTGCTCTTGAATAACATCTTTTACCGACTTAATGGCCTTTTTACCTTTAAGAGTCATTGAATAGCCCCGCTTTAAAATGTTTCTGGGATCGAGCAGCGATACCTTAGACTCTAAATGGCTCAAGTTATCCCGGCCATTCCTGAAAATTATTCCGGATATATTTCTCAATTCCATCCATTTAGCCGCTACTTGCTGGTTTTCTTTCGCAAAAATAACACCCGTCACACCGGATAACTCATGCCTGGCTTTTAGTAATTCCTCCCTATGGGCCCTGAAGTAGCGCGCGGTTAAAGCGTCGATCCTAACAGCGATTCCCTCGACCTCCTGGCATTCCTGTTTTAATAACTCCTGAGAACGGGAAAGAATATTTTGCTGCAGCTCATAGAGAACATCTAGAAACTTTTTTACTTTTTCAACCAAAAACTGGGCAGCTTTAGTGGGAGTTTTGCAACTCGTATGAGAAACCATGTCGGTTATAGTCGTGTCTATATGATGGCCAAGGGCCGATACAACCGGGAATTTGGAACCGGCTATCTTTTCAGCAATAGCTTTACTGTCAAAGTAGCTTAAGTCAGCCGTAGATCCACCCCCGCGAGTAATAACAATAACATCTAACTCATTGTCTCCCAAAGAATTAAGGACATCAATCGCTTTGCTGACATCACCTTCGACTGCCTTTCCCTGCATATGGCAATTACAGGCTAAAACCATAAAACCGCATCCGCTTATTTTAAGCTCGTGAGTAAAATCATGATAAGCGGCCGAATCATAAGCAGTAATCAGGCCCACCTTAAGAGCGGCATCACTGATAGTTTGGAGTTTATTTCTTTCCAGGAGGCCTCTTGTGCGTAAATCTTCTATTATCTTCAGGCGATTCTGAGCAATTTTGCCTAAAGTATAAACCGTATCTATATCTACTACTATAAGGCTATATTGACCAGTAGGCGGATGAAGGCTTACTTCACATAGAAACTTAACTTCTATGTCATTTTTAAGCTCAAAACCGCCGGCTGCCTCTCGCAAGCGTTTCTCAATAAAAATCTTTCTGCCGGCAAAAAGAGCAACCTTAACTTTGGCAACAATCTCATCCTGAATGCTGTGCTTTTGTACTAATTCAAAATATGTATGTTTTTTACTTCTTTCCGGGCGTAAGCTTTGTATTTCACCGCAAACCCATATATATCCAGAGAATTTCTCTCTAATAAGCTCTCTTACCTCTGTGTTCAACTCTAGGACTGTGTATATCTTATCGCTCATTTATTTTCTCATAATTACAGTTATAAACAGACATCGACTATAGTCTATTGACCGTCGACTATCGACCTTAGGTTTTTCTATCGGTTTTCATCCTATCCGGTATTAAGAATTCAGCAACAAAGAAAACAATCAGGGGTAGAAAATGCAAGAATAACCGGCTTACGGTCCTTAAATCTTCCTGGGGGCCCGGACTTAAGATAAATACGGCAGTATAACCTGCGAAGATTAAAGATATTCCAATAGTAAGATATTTTTTGTCAGACTCCAGCAGTTTCTTGAAACGGCATATAGCTGTTCCAAAGAAAAGTATCCACAAGATATTCCATCGTTTTATACCAAAAAACTGCTTTTGATAACTATAAAGTATCATCGGCATTCTTTTGATGTTGCCAAACTGGAAACCTGAAAGTGCCAAAGTATTGATAGTGTGATTCTCCAGTCCTACTGAAGTTATTTTTTTTAAAACTAAAGCCGGAATCAACAAGGCAACTACTAGCAATAAATAAATAATAAAATTTTTTGTATTCTTGCGCTTGTCAAAAGGCTTTCCGGAAAAAACGAATATTAAAAAAACTGTAAAATTAACTAACAATAAAGGCATACCCTCGCATTTTGTATAAACCGCTAGAGCAGTTAATATTCCGGAAATGAATAAAAAAGCTTTTGAACCATTTCTAAACCAAAGGTAAAGGTAAAGAAAACTGAAGCTGTAATAAAATCCTAAAACAAGGTCAGCATAGCCAATGGTAGCATAATTATTAAACTGGGGTATGCTGGCCAGAAAAAAAGTAAATACTAAGCTATGAAGCCTGTTTAACCCCCGCCTTTTAAGCAGCCGGTAAAATAATATAATACAGGCTAAAAAAAATAAAGGGATAATCATCTTGGAAACAAAATCATCAAAATTATTTATAAAATTATAAATATACGCCTGGGAAAAAGGTAGAAGCCAGGGATAATCAGCGGTAAAAATCAAATCTGCCGGAGCAGGCCTCCTAAATATATCTAAAGGCAGGCCGCCGAATAAATATATCGCTTTGGCTTTAAACGCCCAGTGAGCCACAGCATCATAGGACTCTACCGGCTTAATAAGGCAGCGAAAAAAAGCATAGATTACTTCCCAACTTATAAATCCCAAAAAAAGGAATTCAAACGGTTTAAAATTAACTGGAATAGAAGGGCCTTTTATGCCTGTTTTTGGTTTCGTAAAAAACATCATCAAAGGCACAAATAGGGATACTGTCAATATTGAAAATACCGAAAACTTTACCCCTGCCAACGCTATAAGAGTCATGGCCAAAGAAATTAATCCCAACCCGATACCATAAGAAAGAGCTAAAGACTCTAAGAAAAATATATCTTTTTCTTTATCTAACGAACGCAGGACTAAGAAACCGTAAAGAGTCGAGATAAAAAGCGCAGCTAAAGTTCCTAAATAGCTCATAGTTTTACTTTTCCCTTTTTAATATAAAACTTTTACCGTTGAATAGAGAATGAAGGTTTGATTCTTTATTGTTAAAACCGGGCTGTTCATAAACTAAAATATATTCCGGCTCCTGACTGCGCAGGCAAGGATACATAGAATAAACTAAGCGAACTAAATCTACGGAATCAGCTTCAAGGCCCACCACTTCATAAGCCGAACCCGGGGGTATAGATTGCTTGCTGAATTTAATAAAGTCATAAAGATTTTCTCTAAAGACCAGCCTTCTTTTCTCTTCGTTGCCGGAAAAAAGAAGGTTCTTGTATGTCGAAAATAAATTTTCATTTATCCTGAACTGGCGCAGGAAAAACCATGCCCAAATAATTATCCACACCACTATAATAACTTTAAAAAATTTCATTGCTATTCCTTAGCCGGCTCCGGATCCAAGATTTTCTTTTCCAATGGGCTAAATCTTACTTTAAACATCGCTGTCAGAGCCGGCAAAATATCAAGGGGCTTTATAGTCTTTCCTTCTTTAGCAGATCTGGGCTTATAGTAAACCGGGACTTCTCCGATTTTGCAGCCAGCTTTGCAAAGCCTGCTCACCAATTCAAACTCAAAAGCCTGATTGTCAGCCTGGACATTTAATTTTTTAAGTATTTCGGTTTTAATCAACTTGGGAGCGATAATATCCGTAAAATTTCGTTTATACCACTTATTAATAAGGTAAGTGGTAACAATTGTCGCCAGCGCGTATGGCCGCTCTTTTATGATGTCAATTTTAGATATCCCAGCTTTTGCCGCAAGACGGGAACCAAACACCGCGTCTAGATGCAGGCTTTGTATCATATCGAGCATCGGATATACATCATCCATCTTATATTCTAAATCCGCTCCCGGGCCATAAAAGTAATCTCCTTTTGCCATATCGATTCCAACATTTACCGAGCGGCCCACTCCGTAGTTTTCTGGCTGTAAGACCATTCTTAAATCCTTGTCTTTGAGATCTGCCAGGATTTGACGAGTGCCGTCAGTTGAGCAATTATCTACCACGATTATTTCTTTATCGATATCTAAGCCCTGAGCTTGCCGGATAGCTTCTGAAATAGTATCTTTTTCGTTAAAACAAGCTATAAAAATAGTTAACTTCATTTTTAACTCTTTATTAGAGCGACTTTGGCTTTATGCAATTGCCTTGTTGCCTGCAGCATTTGGAAAAGTTTTCCATCATCTATGTAAATATCCGAGTATTTTTTCT